>ENA-UZXD01006961-UZXD01006961.1-metagenome-genome-assembly--contig:-Day-3-50m-contig-6961_pt1 | contig 18521 bp, 17 predicted proteins | sample MGYA00260344_ERZ794904 | MGnify/ENA metagenome assembly ERZ794904 | reverse complement strand
GAAGAATCAACGCTCATTCTTACTTGTAACGTAGTTGATCCTGAGGATGGCAAAGGCTATGACAGAGATCCACGAACAATTGCGAATCGTGCTGAGCAGTATCTTAAAAAAACTGGTATTGGTGATACAGTCTACTTTGGCCCTGAACCTGAATTTTTTGTTTTTGATTCTATTACTTGGGATTCAGGGATGAGCGGGTCTTCAGTAAAAATAAGCTCTGAAGAGGCTGAGTGGGACTCTAAAACAGAGCATGAGGGTGGTAACGTGGGTCATAGGCCTAGAGTTAAGGGTGGGTATTTTCCAGTACCGCCTGTTGACTCACTTCAAGACCTTCGTTCTCAAATGTGTCTTACATTAGAAGAAATGGGTGTTCCAGTTGAAGTGCATCACCATGAAGTCGCCGGCTCAGGTCAGAATGAGATTGGTACTAAATTCTCATCGCTAACAGAAAGAGCAGATTGGACACAAATACTTAAATACGTTGTCATGAACACTGCTCATCACTATGGAAAGACAGCAACATTTATGCCAAAACCAGTCCTTAACGATAATGGAACTGGAATGCATGTCCACCAATCCATTTGGAAAAAAGGTAAAAACCTTTTTGCTGGAAAGAAATATGCTAACTTAAGTGATGAAGCGCTTTATTACATTGGTGGTATTATCAAACACGGTAAAGCACTTAATGCTATAACAAACCCTTCAACTAATTCATACAAACGTCTTGTACCAGGATTTGAAGCGCCTGTGATGCTAGCTTATTCTGCAAAAAATAGATCAGCAGCGATCAGAATCCCTCATGTATCTTCAGATAGTGCTAGAAGAATCGAGGTAAGATTTCCAGATCCAACGGCTAATCCATATCTTGCATTTAGTGCATTAATGATGGCTGGGCTTGATGGTATTCAAAATAAAATTCATCCTGGTGATGGTGAAACAAGAGATTTATATGACTTAACAGCTCAAGAGGAAGAAAAAATTCCACAGGTTGCGGCATCTCTTGAAGAGGCTTTAGCGGAATTAGATAAAGACCGAGAGTTCTTAACTCGGGGGGGCGTCTTTAGTAATGACTTTATTGATAGTTACATTGGTCTTAAAATGGAAGATGTCACTCGCATGAGAATGACACCACATCCTGTTGAATTTGATATGTACTACAGTCTATAAGAAACTTTATATAGCGAGGCATAGCCTCGCTTTTTTTTAAATAAAATTAACCTGCACTTTTATTGTGCATTAAATTTTTACAATACCCATTAAAAGTTGAAAATCTGGGAATGAAAAAATGAGTGATAAAGTCAATAAAATAAAATATGAAGGGATGGAGTCATTAGTTACCGCCGTCATTGTCTGCGATAAAAATTTGATTATTAATTACATTAATCCAAGCACTGAAACGCTTTTTGAGGTTAGTGCTAAACAAGCCGTGAATAATAATATAAGTATATTTTTCGAAGATACTAATAATTTTTTTAAAAAGATACTTCAAAAAGTTGATGAGCAAAAAAATAGCTATAAGGAACATGAGTACTTTCTTCAAACGCATCAGAAAAAAACAATCTGCGTCAGTTTAACTGTAACCGCTTTGATTGATTCCAGCGATGAATTTATTATTGAATTCATACAAATGGATCAACAATTAAAAATAGCTAGAGAAGAAAGAATGTTCATTCAACAGCAGGCCAATACAGAATTACTTAGAAACCTGGCCCATGAAGTTAGAAATCCACTTGGTGGGCTCAGAGGTTCAGCGCAACTCCTTGAGCAAGAGCTAGGAGAGAAATCATTAAAAGAATATACACAAATTATTATCAATGAAGCAGATAGACTTCAAAATCTTATGAACAGAATGCTTACGCCTCATCAGATGCCTGTTTATAAAAAAACCAACATACATGAAATTTTAGAGCGGGTAAGGAGTTTAATTTTATCCGAATTTACAAGTGATATTAATTTCATCCGAGATTATGATGTTAGTCTTCCGGAATTTATTGTTGATCGAGAAAAGCTCATACAAGCCATTTTAAATATCGCAAGAAATGGTGCGCAAGCAATGAGATTGAATAACCAAGATAATATGCAGCTATCATTTGTTACTCGGGCAGAAAGGCAGATTGTTTTCCGAAAAAAGAAACATGCCACCGCTATTCGAATCGATATTATTGATAATGGTCCGGGGATTAAAAATGAGTTAATAGATAAAATATTTTTTCCACTAGTGACTGGTAATGAAAACGGGTCAGGCTTAGGTTTATCACTAGCTCAAAATTTAATCTCACTTCATCAAGGGATGATTGACTGTCATAGCGTCCCTGGAAAAACTGTATTTTCTATCATTTTGCCTATCGAAAATAATTTAACTTCGACTAAGGAGAAAAAATGAGTCAGGTCTGGGTTTTAGATGATGATAAATCAATCCGATGGGTTTTTGAAAAAGCACTAGCAAAAGCTAATATAACTTTTGAGTGCTTTAGTAACACCAACGAAGCCATCAATAAATTCAATCAAGAGAAACCACAAGCGATTATAAGTGATATAAGAATGCCTGGTGAATCTGGAATTGATTTCTTAACAAAAGTAAAAAATAAATTTCCTGAAATTCCCATCATCATCATGACTGCCTACTCAGATTTAGATACTGCTGTCACAGCTTTTCAAAAGGGAGCCTTTGAGTACATTGCAAAGCCTTTTGATATTAATAAAGTTGTTAATATTATTGAACAAGCCCTCGAATCTATTAGTAAAAAAAATGTTGATGACGAAATATTAGGTGACCTGCCTGAAATAATTGGCCAAGCGAAATCTATGCAGGAAGTTTTTAGAGCGATTGGCCGTTTAAGTCAATCCAATGCGATGGTTTTGCTCAATGGTGAATCTGGCTCTGGAAAAGAGTTGGTGGCTAAAGCGATTCATAAAAATAGCCATCGGAAAAATAATGAGTTTATTGCGATTAATACTGCCGCTATCCCTAATGATCTTTTAGAAGCAGAACTTTTTGGTTTTGAAAAAGGTGCATTTACCGGCGCAAATTCTCAACGAAAAGGTAAATTTGAACAGGCTAATCAAGGTACACTATTCTTAGATGAGATTGGTGATATGCCAATTGATCTTCAGACACGACTGTTACGTGTGCTTAGCGAGGGTCAATTTTATCGAGTGGGAGGACAGGATCTAATTACTGTTGATGTAAGAGTAATTGCCGCAACCCATCAAGATCTTGAAGTGTTGGTTAAATCAGGTCAATTTAGGGAGGACTTATTTCATAGACTGAATGTCATTCGTATTAAAGTACCTCCACTTCGAGATAGGGTTGAGGATATTCCGCTTCTTTCCCAATATTTCTTAAATAAAAGTGCGAAGCAATTAAATGTGAAATTAAAATCTCTCTCGCCAGAAGTAATAGAATATTTAAAAAATTTGTTCTGGCAGGGTAATGTCAGACAACTTGAAAATATTTGTCATTGGCTAACGGTAATGGCTCCAGGGAATGTAATCAATGTCAGTGATCTACCTGCTGAATTGAATAGTGAACCCGTATCTGCAGGAACAGAATCATCTAACTGGAAGGAAAACTTAGGCAGAGAGGTCTCTAAAATATTACTTACCGGAGAAGTGGATATTTTTAAGGATTACACAAATATTTTTGAAAAAGAATTAATTGTCCAGGCCTTAAAGTATACAAAAGGTAGGAAGGTGGAGGCTGCAAAATTATTAGGAATCGGCAGAAATACAATCACTCGTAAAATAAAAGAACTAGAAATTAAATTAACTGAATAAAAAAAGGCTCCCGAAGGAGCCTTTTTTAATGTTACGTTCTCTTAGAATTAAATTCTAGAAGAATAAGATTGCACCAACAGTGAAAATGTCTGAAGTTGAACTCTGACCATCATGTGACTTAGACTCAACATCTGAATATTCAGCAACTAAGTTTAAGTGCTTAGTTAGCGGATGGTATGCACCAACTGTTAACATTTCATTTTCTTTAATAAGTGCACTAGAAGCTTCACCACTAGCAAGATCTAATTTAGATTCACCATATGAAACACCTAGTTTAGTACCCATAGGGATTACATATGTCGCTTGACCATAGTAACCATCTGAATCACGTGAAGCACCTGCTGTATCAAAACCATCACGTAATAGACCTGTTGTACCAACACCATCACCAGAATAACCGTAAGCTACTAAGTTAATGTTCATAACAGTTGCTGAAACACCAGCTTCAAAAGCATCTGCAGTTTGATCAGAACCAGTACCAAAACCTGTCACTTCTTGTGTGAAGAAACCAGCCCAAACTTTACCAGCGAAGTCGCCAGTCCATGAGTATGAAGCTTGACCTTGGAAACCAAATTGATCTGAGTTACCAGTTGTAGCTTGTGATAAGTTACCAGATGCTGATGCGTTCCATGGTTGCATTACACCCAATGTTGCTGAAAAGCCATTCATGTTAGGTGTTGTATATGCAATTTGACCATTCCAGTCAGCATAAATATAACCTGTACCGATACGACCTAATGTAGTTGTTGTACCACCAGATGAACCTACTACACCCTGTGAACCCACACCTAATAAAGTCATATCATTAAGAATCGCTGTTGAACCAAAGATACCAAGATCTTTACCCACTTTAACAGAACCCCATGATTTATCACCAAATGTTAAGAACGCTTGACGATTTTCAGCATTACCACCACCTGCAAGAGCACCAGTAACAGATGCACCCGGCTGGAATGAGATAGTTACAGATGTATCAAGATCATTCTGACGTGTAGTTGCTGTGAAGCCTAACCATGATGGTAATAGACCAGTGTTGATAGATGCTGCTGTACTGTCATTACTTTTGTTGTTAGTCATTGCACCTTGTGTTGTGACTGTATCTTTATTGTCAGCTAAGATTGCGAATGCATTAACGTTACCGTTCATATCCACAGTCCACTCACCGGCGTCCCATGTAATACCTGCATTAGCAACTGAAGCTGATGCTAATACCGCACCTGCGACTGCTAATTTAATTTTGTTATTCATATGTTTCTCCTTGATTTAAAAATTTTTAAAGCTTTTCACTTTCTTAAAATAAAAAACTTTAAGAAATTAGATACATTATCTAACAGTTCAATCATGCATCGCAAGTTTTTTGTCTTTTTTTTGGTACATTTTTGTTATTTATGTTGTATAAATGCAACAAATTTAATGCAAAAAAATATAATAAGATTGTTTTTCTTGAATACTATCTTAGTGTTGGCATAGTTTTTCAAAGGTTTGAAGGGCAAAACGATCTGTCATGCCCGCGATGTAATCTGACACCAACTTAGCCAAATTATTTTGGTTATACTTTTCATCGATGTTTATCAAATCAGGGTTTTGCATAAATTTTTTAAATAATGAATTAATGACCTCATGGGCATTATCTGTCATAACCTGAACTCGTGGATGTAAATAAAGCGCTTCTCTTAATAATTGTTTTAGGGATTGTTGTTTTTTTGTTAAATCTTCTGATAAAGCAATAATTGGACCTTCATTTCTGACATCATTAATAGTATTAAGATTTTTTTTATTTATTCTTACTTGAGACTCATTACACAGATCCATGACAAAAATATTCATCATCCGGCGTATGGTAGCTCTCATACACTGCCTATTATTAATTGATGGTGATTCAGATTTTACTTTTAATGCTATTTCCTTGAAAAATGGCACGTCTTGTAATTGATCAAAAATCAGTAGACCTGAGCGAAAGCCGTCATCTATATCATGATGATTATAAGCAATTTCATCAGCAAAATTAACTAGTTGTGCTTCCAGTGAGGGTTGTTTTTTTTGAATAAAACGCTCCCCAATAAGTCCCAATTTTAAAGCATTTTTATTTGAACAATGTTTTAATATCCCCTCTCTTGTCTCAAATGTCAGGTTAAGTCCATTAAAATCAACGTAATCATTTTCTAATACATCAACAATCCTTAAAGATTGAAGGTTGTGTTCAAACCCACCATATTCCTTCATACATTGATTTAATGAGCTTTGCCCTGCATGTCCAAAGGGCGTATGCCCCAAGTCATGTGCGAGCGCAATGGCTTCTGCTAGATCTTCGTGGAGCCCAAGAGTTCTTGCGATACCCCGTGAAATTTGAGAAACCTCTAAAGAGTGAGTAAGTCTTGTCCTATACATATCACCTTCATGATTGACAAAGACTTGTGTCTTATATTCCAATCTCCTGAAGGCACCTGAGTGGATAATACGGTCACGGTCTCTTTGAAAGTCATTTCGAAGTTTTGAGGGAGCTTCTTTAAATTGCCTACCTAAACTTTTTTGAGGATCAGCAGCGAAAGGTTTTAAATTCATAAGAAAAGGACTTTAATGTGATGATTGATCCAGTATTTGTCGAAGCTTTGAAGAATCGTAAGCATTTGTTAAAACTGCTTCTCCCATTGATTTTTGAAGCACTAAATTAATTTGTCCATCCTTTGTTTTTTTATCAAGCATCATTAGCTCTAAATATTTTTCAACAGAAATATTTGGGGGTATTGTTGGTAACCCAGCATTTTTTATAAGCTTAATGATTCGCTTTACATCTTTATCTGAAAGCCAATTCATACTCTGTGATAGCTTTGCTGCCATCACTATACCTGCACCAACCGCCTCCCCATGCAACCAGTTTCCATAGCCTTGTGCCACTTCAATCGCATGCCCGAAAGTGTGTCCTAAATTTAATATTGCCCGTATACCTGATTCAAATTCATCTGCCTCAACAACATCTGCTTTATTTTGACAAGATCGTAATATTGCCTCCATTAAATAATCTTGTTTCATTCCCACTAGTGATTGCATATTATCTTCCAACCATTCAAAAAATCTTATATCTCTAATTAAGCCATACTTAATAACCTCCGCTAAACCTGCGGATAGCTCTCGCCTTGGCAATGTGGTCAAGACATTCACATCCGTTATGACACACTTTGGTTGATAAAAAGCGCCTATCATATTTTTACCTAAAGGATGATTGATTCCTGTTTTTCCACCCACTGATGAGTCAACTTGTGAAAGCAATGTAGTAGGTATCTGTATAAAATTAACGCCTCTCATATAGGTTGCTGCCGCAAAACCAGTGATATCCCCTATTACTCCTCCACCTAAAGCAATGAGGGTAATATTACGGTCAGCCTTATTTTTAAGAAGCTCAGAATAAATGATATTTAATGAATCCGTATTTTTATGTTTTTCTCCATCAGTCAAAATAATAGAAATGACATCCTTATGAGGTGATAAAGAATTTATAAGAGTATCTAAATAGATATCAGCAACAAGATTGTTTGTAACGACTGCAATTTTTTTATGTGGTAAATGCTGGTTAATTAAAGAAAAATCTGAAATTAGATTCTGACCAATATATATAGGGTAACTTCTATCATCAAATTGAATGTTAATAGTTTTCATAAATTTAATTTAATTTAATTATTCTAATAATTTCATTAACGACTTCATGAACTCTTTTATTTTTTGTCATTATCTCGAAGTCTGCAATCTCTTCATAAAGAGGCTCTCGTTCTTTACATAGTTTTTTAATAATTAATTCAATGTTCCCATTTTTTAATAATGGCCTAGTTTTGTCATTTTTCGTTCTTAGAATCAAATCTTTTTGATTAGATTTTAAATATATCACTATCCCATTTTCTGACAAAAGATCACGGTTAGATTTTGAAAGGATAATGCCACCACCTGTAGCCAAAACAATATTTTTTTTGCTCACAAGCTCCTGCAAAATATCTTTTTCTCTCTCACGAAAACCCTCTTCACCTTCATATTCAAATATCATCGATACATCAACGCCCAATTTTTCTTCGATCACCTGATCACTGTCGTAAAAAATTTTGTCCAATTTTTTAGACAAAATTTTACCTAAAGTAGTTTTACCTGAACCCATCAGGCCTATTAGGTAAATATTTTTATATCTTTTCATATTTAAACCAAGCCAAAACAAAATTATAAATCAATTAAAACTTTTAATGATACTGTTCAGCTCTATAATATACTTATATCGATTACAAATTTTAAAAATCAATCTCATGATTTCAAAGATAAAAAATTTTTTGCTCCTCTCTTTCTTGATTGGTATGGCAAGCTTAGCAGCTGTAATTTTTATAGCGGCCCTAATATACCCAATGCTGCCTGATGTTGAAAGTCTATCAAAATATCGTCCCAAGGAACCATTACAAATTTTCACAAAAGATAATTACCTGATTCAAGAATTTGGAGAGGAACGGAGAGATTTTATTGCCATAGAGAATGTTCCACAAAAAATGATAAATGCTATATTGGCGATTGAGGACAGGCGCTTCTTTGAACACCCTGGTATCGATTTTATTGGAATCGTAAGAGCGGCTATAAAAAATTTTACGGGGCAAAGTAGAGAAGGTGCCAGCACAATTACGATGCAAGTTGCTAGAAACTTCTTTTTATCGTCAGAAAAAACATTTAAAAGAAAAATTAATGAAATTTTACTTTCGCTTAAAATTGAAAATAAATTAACTAAAGAGGAAATTCTCGAGCTTTACATAAATCAAATTTATCTTGGACAAAGATCTTTTGGCTTTTCCGCTGCTGCCAATACTTATTTTAATAAAACTCTCGAGAATTTAAATCTAGCTGAAATTGCACTATTAGCTGGGTTGCCTAAAGCTCCTAGTAGATATAATCCTTTATCTAATCCCGATTTAGCTATAGCCAGACAACATACTGTATTAAATAATATGTATAAATATGGCTTTATTGATAGACCNNCGAAATTCAGGCAGACTACATTGCAGAAATGGTCAGAAAAGTCTTACATGATGAATATGGCAACAGTATCTACACAAGTGGGTTAAAAGTCATTACGACAATCAAGAAAAAGAACCAAAGTGTCGCAAATCAGGCAGTCGAAAATGGCATTATCAATTACATGAATCGACAACCCTTAAGAATACCTGAGGGATTTGTTAATCTGGATGATAAAAGTTTCAATGACAAAAAAACAAAAAAACAATTCTTGAGAAAGGCTTTAAGGTCTTTTAAAACCTATAATAATTTTATTCCTGGCATTGTCTTATCTACTCAACCTTACAAAATAGAGGTTTTTTTAAAGAATAATCAATTCATCACTATCTATAAAAAAAATTTAGGATTATTGAAAAAAGATTTAGCTAAAGAAAACTCAGAGGAGAAATTAATTAAGCCTGGCTCCGTAATGAGGTTTTTTAAAAAGAAAAGGGATTGGGTTGTTACACAACTCCCTGAAGTTGAGAGCGCATTGATTTCAATGGACCCAAATACTGGTGCAATTGTTGCACTAGTAGGAGGGTTTAGCTTTAAAAAGAATAAGTTTAATCATGTGACCCAAGCACATCGTCAACCCGGATCAATTTTCAAACCATTTATTATTTCAAGCGCGCTTGAAAAAGGAATTACCCCCTCGACAATAATTAATGATGGCCCTCTGGAAGTATTGGCGAAAGATCTTGGCACAAATGAAAATTGGGTCCCTCAAAACTATAACGAAAAATTTTCAGGGCCTATCAGACTTAGAGAAGGCTTAGCAAAATCAAAAAATCTCATTTCTATAAGGATTTTAAAACATATTAGCCCTGAATATTCACTTGATTATATTGCACGCTTTGGCTTTAATCCAAAAAAATATAAACCTTACCTATCTATGGCGCTTGGTGTAGGGGAAGCGACGGCTTGGGAGATGGTAAGAGCCTACAGTGTTTTTGCTAATGGTGGCTACCTCAAAACACCTTATTATATTGATAGAATTATTGATTCTAAAGGGAGAAATATTAAACTTCAGGCTGGGTTAATCAATGAAGAAACGCCAAGAATTATTGATCCTAGGAATGCATTTATCATGTATGACTTGTTAAAAGAAGTCATCAAAAATGGTACAGCAAGAAAAGCTAGAACTTTAAAACGCCCTGATATTGCTGGTAAAACAGGTACCACAAACGATTTAATGGATGCTTGGTTTGCTGGGTTTAATTCTGACATAGTGACTGTGACTTGGATGGGCTACGATCAACCAAAATCATTAGGAAATAAAGAGACAGGTTCGAGAGCTGCTTTACCAATTTGGATCGATTATATGAGGCCTCTACTAAAGGATTATCCAATTAAAAATTTAGTGAAACCTGAAGGTATTATTCCATATAAGATCAATAAAAAAACAGGAATGACGAATAACGCAGATAAAAACGGTTTATATGAATATTTTTATGAAGAGTATCCACCGTTTGATAATTCATACTTTGTGATTAACTAGTGTAGTTAATATTATGTCATCTAAAAATATAAAATTATCAGTTGCGAATCTTGCTGCTCAATTGATTATGGAGGAGGGCATTAAAGATTATTTGTATGCCAAGAAAAAAGCTGCGAAGTCATTAGGCCTTAATGAAAATGCCAACCTACCTACAAATTCACAAATTGACAAAGCCATAGATGATTTCAATAAAATTTTTAACTCAAATATAGATATTGAGTTTTTACAACAATTTAAGATACAAGCACTCGAGATTATGGACATCTTTAAAAATTTTAAGCCACATCTAATGAATCAGCTTTATGAAGGCATAATTCCAAAATTTCCCGAAATCAAGATAAATTTATTTGCTGATAATTTGAAAGACGTAGAATACGTTCTTCTAAATAGTGAAATGTCTTATGATTTTAAAGAAGTTAAAATGAATAGCAAAGAAGGTAAGAATTCAATTAAATCTATTCCAACAATATATTTAGATAATTTATCAATACCAGCTGAAATAAAAGTGTATTTTGAAAATGACTTTTTTGATTTTAAAAAAAATTATCTACAAAACAGAGGGCTGAATATTAATAAAGTTCTATCTTTAGATGTTAATGCTTTGAATTCATCAACCGCGCTACCTCTAATGCAAAATAAGTAATGATTGCATCGGCTCCTGCCCTTCTAAATGAAATGAGTGACTCTAAAATAACATCATCTTGATTTATCCAGCCTCTCAATGATGCTGCCTTAATCATTGCGTACTCACCACTAACCTGATATACAAAAGTTGGTTTGTTAAAAGTCTGTTTAACTCTAAAAACTATGTCAAGATAAGCAATACCAGGCTTTATCATGACCATATCAGCTCCTTCTTGAATATCTAATTTCACCTCATTTAAAGCCTCATCACTATTAGCTGGATCCATTTGATAAGTTTTCTTTGAAGATTTACCTAATAGTTCTGAAGAACCAACAGCATCTCTAAATGGCCCATAAAATGAAGAAGCATATTTTGCAGAGTAAGCTAAAATTTTTGTGTTTATAAATTTATTTTCTTCAAGAGACTCTCTAATTCTCCCTACCCTACCGTCCATCATGTCTGAGGGTGCCACAATATCAGCTCCTGCTTTAGCATGACTTATCGCTTGTTTAGTTAAAATACTGACCGTTTCATCATTTAATATGTTGCCTTTTTTATCAGTGACTCCATCTTGTCCATGCAACGTAAATGGGTCGAGTGCTACATCTGAAATGATGCCTAATCTAGGTATTTCTTTTTTTAATCTTTTTATTGCCCTTTGAACGAGACCATCATCGTTAAATGCTTCACTTGCATCATCTGTTTTTAATTTTTTTTCAATGTAAGGGAAAATAGCAATGGCTGGAATGCCTAATTGATCACATTCAGAGGCATCTTTTATTAATTCATCAATACTTAATCTTTGTATGCCTGGCATCGACTCTATATCTTGTCGAATACCAGTTCCTTCAATTATAAACATGGGATAAATCAGATTACTTATAGAAACATTATTTTCACGCATCAATGTTCTTGAAAAATTACTTTCTCTCATTCGTCTGGGTCTGTTCAATATAGTCATTTTCTTAATTAAAACTCAATTGAAAAATAGTTCTTTAAGTGCTTCACCAGGGTCATTTTTTCGCATAAAAGCTTCTCCAATCAAAAAAGTATTAATATGATTTTCATTCATCAATTTAATATCCTCATGATTAAAAATGCCTGATTCAGTAATAGGTATTCTACCCTTAATGGACTTAACTAAATCAATTGATGTTTTTAATGACACATCAAATGTTTTGAGATCTCTATTATTTATTCCAATTAATGGCGTACTTAATTCTAAAGCAGCATCTAGCTCTTGTTGATTATGAGATTCAACTAATACAGCCATACCTAAATCATTTGCAATACTTTCTAATTCTTTCATTTCTTTTAAATCCAGTGCAGCAACGATCAACAAAATACAATCAGCTCCTAAAACTCTTGATTCGTAAATTTGATAAGGGTCAATAATAAAATCTTTTCGCAATATAGGCAGCTTTGAACTTGACTTTACTTTCTTAATAAAATCAGGGTGACCTTGAAAGTAATCCCGGTCAGTTAGCACGGATAAGCATGCAGCCCCTCCGCTTTCATATGACTGTGCAATTATTTCAGGATCGAAGTTTTCTCTAATGATACCCTTTGATGGACTTGCTTTTTTAATCTCAGCAATCACCCCTGCTTCTGTCTTTGCATGTTTTTTTCTTAATGCTTGAATAAAATCTCTTGGCTTATCAAGTTCTAAAATTTTTTTCTTTAATTGGTCTACTGATAAAAAATTTTTTGCCTCTGTAATCTCTGAGGTCTTTGTAGCCAAAATTTTGTTTAAAATATTACTCATTTGAGTGTTTAATTAATTGTCTTAGTTTTTTTAAGGCATGGCCATCATCAATCATTTGGGCCGATACCTCAAAAGCTGATTCAAAATCTTGACAGATACCTGAAACATAAAGCGCCGCACCTGAGTTTAAGATTGTGATATCACGAGCAGTATTTTTATCTCCATCTAAAATACCAAGCATCATTTCTTTAGAACTTTCAATGTCAGCAACTACAATATCTTCAATTCTTCCTAATTTAATCCCATAATCTTGTGGGTTAAATTCATACTCTATAATTTTTCGATTTTTAAGTTCAGCAATATATGTTTTACCTGTAATAGATATTTCATCCATGCCATCAGCACCATGAACAGAAAGTACGTGATGACTGCCTAGTTTTTTTAAAACTTCGGCAAAAACACTAGTCAATTCTTTACTATAAACACCTACGACTTGATTTTTTGCTGAAGCTGGATTGGTTAGAGGGCCTAGTAAATTAAAAATAGTTCTGAGCTTTAATTCTTTTCTAACAGGGGCTACATGTTTCATTGCAGGATGATAATTTGGAGCAAACATAAAACCAATACCAATATTATCGACAAGTCTTCCAAGTTGGGTAAAATTTAAATTGACATTAACGCCTAACGATTCCAATACATCGGCACTGCCAGATTTTGATGAGACTGAACGACCTCCATGTTTTGCAACTACAGCTCCTGCCGATGCAGCCACAATTGCTGCAAGAGTTGACACATTAAAAGTTTGCAGGCTATCGCCTCCGGTCCCACAGGTATCAATTAAATTTTGCCTACTTGATATATTTACTTTGTTTGAAGCTCTTCTCATTACTCCAGCCGCAGCTGCTATCTCATCAATTGTTGGTCCTTTAATTTGAAGGGCGACCATAAAACCAGAAATTTGGATTGGATTTATCTCTCCAGACATTATCTGGTTCATAGCAGATTGCATATCCCCATAAGATAAATCTTGTTGATTTATAAGAGAGCTAATAATGTCTGTAAAGTGATTACTCATTTTGATCTAAAAAATTTTTTAATAAGTCATGTCCGTGCTCACTCAAAATAGATTCTGGGTGAAACTGGACACCTTCAATTGCTAATTCTTTATGTTTGATTCCCATTATTTCATTATCATCAGTCCAAGCTGTTATATCAAAACAGTTTGGTAAGGTTTGCTTTTCAATAACTAACGAATGATATCTTGTTGCAATGAAAGGATTTTTAATACCTCTAAATACGCCCTTATTGTTATGAGATATTTTTGAGGTTTTTCCATGCATAATAGTTTTTGCATGAACAATTTTACCGCCAAACGCCTGTCCTATTGATTGATGCCCGAGACAAACCCCTAAAATAGGAATTTTCCCCTTAAAAGCCTCAATTAGTTCGAGTGAAATACCCGCTTCGTTTGGTGTGCATGGGCCGGGAGAAATTACAATATACCGCGGATTTAGCTTATTAATTTCCTCAATAGAAATTTTATCATTTCGAACAACCTCAACCTCTTGTCCAATTTCTGCAAGATATTGCACTAGGTTATAAGTAAATGAGTCATAGTTATCTATCATTAACAACATAAAACTACTCCGTAATCCTTGCTTGAACTAACTCGGCTGCCTTTAAAATCGCTTTTGCTTTATTTTGTGTTTCTACCCACTCATTCATGGGGATTGAGTCTGAGACTATACCTGCCCCCGCCTGAACAAATAGTGTTTGATTTTTTATGACCGCAGTTCTTATAGCAATAGCAACATTCATATCACCGTCGAATCCAATGTATCCAACAGCACCAGAATAAACACCCCGCTTAGTTGATTCTAACTCATTAATGATTTCCATCGCCCTTACTTTTGGTGCACCACTAACTGTCCCTGCAGGAAAGGTAGCTTTTAAAACATCCATTGCAGAAAGTTTATCTTTAAGTTTGCCTTCGACATTTGAAACAATATGCATGACATGAGAATATCTTTCAATAATCATATGATCAGTTACCTTGACTGAAGACGTCTTAGAAACTCGTCCAATATCATTTCTCCCTAAATCCATTAGTTGAACATGCTCAGCAATTTCTTTGGGGTCTTTGAGTAAGTCTTTTTCTAGGGCAAGATCTTCATTTTCATCCTTACCTCTTGGTCTTGTTCCTGCTATAGGTCTTACAGTCACTTTCTCTTTCTCCAATGTAACCAATATTTCAGGAGATGCACCTACCACGAAGTGGTCATCCATATTATAAAAATACATATAAGGAGAGGGATTAAGATTTCTTAATGTTCTATATAAAGATAGTGGATTAGATTTGAATGTTTGGCTAAGCCTTTGAGATAAGACAACCTGCATAATATCGCCATTGACTATGTATTCTTTGACTTTCTCAACTGCTTCTAAATAATTTTCTTCGCCGAATTCTGATCGAACCTCAGTCAACTTATCATCAAAATTATTTTTCTCAATTAAATAAGGTGAAGGTCCTTGTTTTAATTTTTCCTCTAGAGCATTAAGGCGAAGGATACCTTTTTCGTAAGCATTTTGAGTTTTCACATCTACGTAGATTACAAAATATAATTTACCACTGACGTTATCAAAAACCACAACCTCATCTGATAGCATCAAGAGTATGTCGGGTAGATCAAGCTTATCTTCTAAAAACTCTTTACTTAACCTGGGTTCGATGTATTGAATCGTTTCATAACCAAAATAACCAGCAAGACCTCCAGAAAATCTTGGTAAATCTAAATTTTGTGGAGCTTTAAACTGATCCATAAACTTATCAATAAAATCTAAAGGATTTTTATCAGAGATTTCATCTATGACCTTATCTTCATTAAAAACTAAAATTTTATCTTTTTTAATCTGTATTCTAACTTTTGCTGGCAAGCCAATAATGGAATAGCGCCCATGTTTATTACCTCCATCTGCCGATTCAAGCAAATAACTATAACGATCATTTGCTAACTTTGAATAAACAGATAATGGCGTATCTAAATCAGCAAAGCATTCGAGTACCAAAGGAATTCTATTAAATCCATTTTTTTTAAAATTATCGAATTCTTGTCTTGAAATAGTTGACAGCATATTAGTTAATAATTTGAGTTAGTTCGCTGAAATTTGACATTGCATAATCTACTTTATCAGAAATAATTGACTCACCAAATTGGTAGCCGTATGGCACTGTAAAGATATATGTGCCTGCTTCAAATCCTGCCTCAATGTCTACAACAGAATCACCCACCATAATCGCATCTTTAGGTTCTATATTTAATTGATTGAGTGCATGTAAGATTGGAAGCGGATCTGGTTTCTTTTTCTCGGTTGTATCACCTGAGACGATTATATCCATAAAGTCAGATAACCTTGAATGATTCATTAAGGCTTCTGTATAAATAGCGGGTTTATTAGTAACACACCCCAAAAGAAAATCTTTAGCCTTTAAGTCAATAATGGACTTTTCAACCCCCTCATACATGAGACTATTTGCAGAAATTAATGAATAATAGTGTGCAAATAATTTTTCAGCGTTAGCAAAAACAGGGGTTGGATCTTTTTTTGAGGAAACTTCTATTGATTGCTTGATAAGATTTTCAGCCCCCCTTCCAATGAAACGTTTAATTTCATTTGTTTTTAATTCAGCCATTTCCAAATCTTTAAGCATTAAGTTTACTGCCTCAGCTAATTCAGGCGCTGTTTCAAATAATGTGCCATCCAAATCAAAAAGGATTGCTTTTATATTATTAAATTTTCCCAATTCTAAGCTTTTGCTAATGATGCTCTTAATGCACTTATAATTGAGTCATATTTATTAGGGTCTTTATCATTTGATGCCCCAAATACAGCGGATCCTGCAACAAATGTATCAGCACCAGCTTGAGCGATCTCAGTAATATTATCAGCATTAACACCACCATCTACTTCTAGCCAAATCTCTTTTCCTGTCTTTTCAGTGTAGGCATCTATTTTTTTTCTTGCTAACCTTAATTTATTCAAAGTCTCTGGTATAAATTTTTGGCCGCCAAAACCAGGGTTAACTGACATTAGAAGAACCATATCAATCTTGTCCATCACATGATCAAGATAATCTAGTGAGGTTGCAGGATTAAAAACTAAACCGGATTTGCATCCAAGATCTCGAACCATGGACAGACTTCTGTCAATATGATTTGAAGCTTCAGGGTGAAAAGTAATTATATCTGCACCAGCTTTAGCAAAATCAGGAATTATTCTATCGACGGGCTCAATCATCAGATGGACATCAATGATTGCATCTGTAACAGGTCTGATAGCATCACATACTAAAGGTCCAATAGTTAAGTTTGGTACATAATGATTATCCATCACATCAAAGTGAACAATATCTGCACCAGAAGTAATGACGTCTGTGATTTCTTCACCTAATTTTGCAAAATTAGCTGATAAAATGCTAGGGGCAATTCTAAATGTTTTTTCCATATATACTAAGTTCCCAAATTAATTTAATTGAATTATTGTAAAATGCGTATTTTACTCTCTTTTTAATAAAATAAATTATAAAGCAAGCGGACTGTATAAATAATGGATTTAAATCTTGTAGGCCTAAATCATAAGACAGCACCTATTGAAATCAGGGAGAAATTCGTATTTTCGCACGATATGCTCAGCCATGTTCTTAAAGATTTAAAATTAAAAACAGGTGCTGAGGCTTTGATACTTTCAACCTGCAATAGAACAGAAATATATTTTCAAGTAAAAGATCCTAATGAAATTTACCAATGGCTCGCAACTTTTAATAAAATAAAATTTACTGAGCTTAAAAAATATCTTTATACATTTTCAAATCAAGATTGTTATGTCCATGCCTGTAAAGTTGCCTCAGGATTGGATAGTATGCTGATCGGGGAAACACAGATTTTTGGACAAATGAAACAAGCTTCACAGATTGCTCACTTATCAGGAGTTCAAGGCAAATATATCAATACATTTTTTCAAGATGTTTTTAAAACCGCAAAGGAAGTTAGAACAAAAACTCAGATAGGTTCTAGTGCCACAACGATTGCCTCTTGTGCGCTTGCAATAGCAAAAAAAATCTTTGGAGAAATAAACCAAACTCAGGTCATGTTTGTTGGTGCTGGCGATATAAGTGAAATGTGTGCAAAATATTTTCAAAAATATCAACCAAAAAAAATATCAATTGCTAACCGCTCCTTCGAAAAAGGTGAGGCTTTAGCAAAAAAAGTAAATGGTGAAGCATGCCTTATTGGTGAAATATACGATCAGCTACATAATTATGACGTTTTAATAAGTTCAACGGCAAGCCAATTACCCATTATAGGGCTGGGTGTGATAGAACAAGCTTTGAAGAAAAGAAAACATCGACCTATCATGCTTGTAGATTTGGCAATTCCAAGAGATATTGAATCGGAAGTAAGTAAATTAGACGATGTTTTTTTATACACGTTAGATGATCTCGTTAACATAGCTCAACAAGGATTAACAAATAGGCAAGGTGCGACAAAAAAAGCTACCCAAATAATCGAACACCAAGCGAAAGATTTTTATAATAAAACTCGGCAGATAAAAAATACGCCGACAATTAGACTTTTAAGAAATCAATTTGAAAAAATTGCGCTGGCTGAGGCAGAAAAAGCAAAAAAAAGCATAAAAATTGGCTCGCCTTCTGATGAAGTAATTAACAAATTAATAAGCAATTTAACAAAAAAATTTCTGCATGGTCCCACCAAAGCAATTCGTGAAAATGAACAAGATTTTGAAACAAATTCGCTGATTAAAAAAATTTATAACATTAAAGAAGAAAAAAAATGAAGACATCAATGAAAAGCAAGCTTGAAGCTTTGGTAAAAAGAATTGAT
>ENA-UZXD01001484-UZXD01001484.1-metagenome-genome-assembly--contig:-Day-3-50m-contig-1484_pt1 | contig 18885 bp, 20 predicted proteins | sample MGYA00260344_ERZ794904 | MGnify/ENA metagenome assembly ERZ794904 | reverse complement strand
TGGGCAAAATCAACTACATTATATTATGCTCAAACATTAGCTTCAATTGCAAAACATTATGGTTTTTCTTTAGATGACAAATGGAAAAAACTTCCAAAAAAAATTAAAGATGTAATACTTTATGGTTCGGATGAGGATGAAATTAAATTTAATTATGATGATGGTTATGAAAAATATTCACACAAAAAAACTTTTGAAGGTGTAATTAATAATCTTGAAAGAAGATTTTTAGAGTCTGATAGCGAATGGAAAAGAGAGGCTATTGCTGAATATCAGTCAGATTCTGCTTGTGAAGGATGTAATGGTGATAGATTAAAAGAAGAGGCTTTATGTGTTAAAATTGATAACCATAATATTAGTGAAGTTACCAAAAAATCGATCTTAGATTCGGCAAAATGGTTTAAAAATTTAGAAAAAAATCTAGACAATAGACAATTCAAAATTGCAGAACATGTTTTAAAAGAAATTAATGAAAGACTTAATTTTTTACTTAATGTTGGATTGGACTATCTAACATTATCTAGAGAGTCAGGAACTTTATCGGGTGGTGAGGCACAAAGAATTAGATTGGCTTCTCAAATTGGTTCTGGTTTAACAGGTGTTTTATATGTTTTAGATGAGCCTTCAATAGGATTACATCAAAAAGATAATGTTAAACTAATTAATGCACTAAAAAGATTACGTGATTTAGGAAATACAGTTATTGTTGTTGAGCATGATACAGAGACTATGGAGAATGCAGATCACATTATAGATATGGGACCAGAAGCTGGTACAAATGGTGGTCAAATAACTTCACAAGGTACATATGATGAAATTAAAAAAGATAAAAATAGTATTACAGGTCAATATTTATCTAATAAAAAATCTATAGAAATTCCTAAAACGCGAAGGTTAGCAAAAAATGGTAGATTTGTTGAAATTAGTGGTGCAAGTGGAAATAATCTTAATAATGTAAATCTTAAAATTCCGACTGGTAGCTTCACTTGTGTTACAGGTGTTTCTGGAAGTGGTAAATCAACTCTAATATTACAAACATTGTATCATGCACTAAACTTAACACTTAACAGTAAAGCAAGAAAAGTGCCCAAAGTGTTTAAAAGCTATAAAGGTGTTGAGTTGATTGATAAAATTATTGATATTGATCAATCACCTATTGGCAGAACTCCAAGATCAAATCCGGCAACATATACAGGAGCATTTGGACCAATTAGAGACTGGTTTACAAGTTTGCCAGAATCAAAAACAAGAGGTTATAAACCTGGCAGGTTCTCGTTTAATGTCAAAGGTGGAAGATGTGAAGTTTGTGAAGGTGATGGTGTTATTACATATGAAATGCATTTTTTACCTGATGTTTATATTCAATGTGATGAATGCAAAGGTACTAGATATAACAGGGAAACACTTGAAATTAAATTTAAAGATAAAAGTATAGCTGATGTTTTGGATATGTCGGTAGATGAAGGATGTGAGTATTTTGAAAATATTTCAAATATTAAAACTAAACTTCTTACTCTTAAAAAAGTAGGTTTAGGTTATATTAAAATAGGACAACAAGCCACAACACTTTCGGGTGGTGAAGCTCAAAGAATTAAATTAGCTAAAGAACTGTCAAAGAGATCAACAGGTAGAACAATGTATATATTAGATGAACCAACGACTGGCCTTCATCAGCATGATATTAAGAAGTTATTAGAAATACTTCATACATTTGTTAAACTTGGTAATACAGTTGTTGTAATTGAACATAATTTAGATGTGATTAAAACAGCTGATTATATAGTTGATATGGGTCCCGAAGGTGGTGTTAAGGGTGGAAATATCATAGCCGAAGGGAAACCTGAAGAAGTTTGTAAAGTATCAGGCAGTTATACTGGTCAATTTTTAAAAAATTTATTAAATTAATAAATTAAATAATGTTAAAATTATCATCAATTTAGTGTATAAACTTTAAGAATCATGAGCAATTTATTATCATCTCTACCCAAAACAATTCACGCATCACTAGCGTTAGCAATATTATTATTCTTAGGATTATTTTATTTAAATGGTGGTTTTGCTTTTGACACTTTATTTTGGAGCTGGTTAGCAAGACTTACTCATGTCGTAGTTGCTATCATGTGGATTGGTTTGTTGTGGTATTTCAATTTTGTACAAATTCCAAATATGGGTAAAATTCCTGATGAACAAAAACCTGCTATTGGAAAAGTAATTGCACCTGCTGCGTTATTTTATTTTAGATGGGCCGCAGCACTTACAATTTTATCTGGTTTCATTGTTGCTCACTTAAATGGTTATTTGCACGATGCTATGACATTAAGTATTGGCTCTGGAATTTCAAAACATACAGCTATAGGAATTGGAATGTGGCTTGGAGTTATTATGGCATTTAATGTTTGGTTTGTTATTTGGCCTAATCAAAAAAGAGCCTTAGGAATTGTTGAATGCGACCCTGATTTAAAAGCTAAATCTGCTAAAACTGCGATGTTATTTTCAAGAACTAATACATTACTTTCTCTACCAATGTTACTTACGATGGTAGCAGCACAAAATCTTTACTAGAATTTTAAATTATTATTCTTTGTCTTCTCTTAAGACTGTTTTTTGTGAAACTTTTAATCTGACCAATACAGCATTTGCAATATAAATTGAAGAATAGGTTCCAAAAATAACACCCAATATCATTGCCAGAGAAAAACCTTTTAAAATTTCACCACCAAACAAATATATAGCTAATAAAGCAAGTAATGTTGTGGCTGATGTTATTATCGTTCTCGATAGAGTTTCATTTATTGAAATATTTGTAAGTTCATAAATTTTTATATCTGCATATTTTCTAAGATTTTCTCTGACACGGTCAAATATGACAACAGTGTCATTCATAGAGTAACCAACTATAGTTAAGACAGCAGCAATAATTGAAAGATTAATTTCCAGACTAAATAAGGAAAAAACACCTAGTGTTACTATAACATCATGAAATAAAGCTAAAATAGCTCCTAGGCTAAATTGCCATTCAAATCTAATCCAAATATAAAAAAGCATTATCGCAAGAGACAAAGATATAGCAATAACTCCAGATTTTAGTAATTCTGCACTAACTTTAGGACCAACATTTTCAACTCTTCTAAAATTAAAGTTATTTCCAAATGATTTATCTAAGTTTGATTTAATTTCCTCAATAATATTCTTTTTATTGTCTTTATTTTCAAATTTAATTAGATAATCAGTATCATTACCAAATTTTTTAACAGAAACATCTCCTAGATTCATTTGACTAAATTTATCTCGTAAAGAACTTACGCTTATTTTTGTATCACTAGATCTAAGTTCAATTAAAGTTCCACCTTTAAAATCGATACCGAAATTTAAACCTTTAAAAACTAACAATACTAATGAAGCAACTATTAAAAATGTAGAAACAACATTAAAATGATTATAATATTTATTAAAAGCGATCATTAAATTAATTTCTCCTTATTTCTATTTTTAGATACGTAGATGCTAGTAAATAATCTTGCTATAAAATAAACAGAAAATAATGTTGTAAAAATTCCAACCCCAAGAGTTACTGAAAAACCTTTCACTGGACCAGATCCCATAAAGAAAAGTATAATAGCTGCTAACAAAGTTGTAATATTAGCATCAATAATTGCTGTTCTTGATTTTGTGTATCCACTATCAAAGGCTATAATATTATTCTTTTCGTCTTTTAATTCTTCTTTAATTCTCTCAAAAATTAAAACATTGGCATCAACAGCCATACCAACTGTTAAAATAATACCAGCTATTCCAGGTAACGTTAATGTAGCCTCAAAAAGAGTTAATATTCCTAAAAGAATAAATAAATTTATAATTAATGTAACATTAGTTATTAACCCAAATATTCGATATTTTACGAACATAAAAATTATAACCAAAAGAAAACCTATGGCTAATGCTATCATTCCAGCATTTATAGAATCTTGTCCTAAATCAGGACCAACAGTTCTTTCTTCAATAATATTTAGTGGGGCTGGCAATGCTCCAGATCTTAACAATAAAGCTAAATCTGTTGCTGACTGAAATGTAAAACCACCACTAATTTGTCCAGAGCCACTAGCAATAGTGTCTCTAATAACTGGTGCACTTATAATTTTACCATCCAAAACAATAGCTAACTGTTTACCTATGCCAGTTGATGTGGCCTTACCAAACCTTTTAGCACCCACTCTATCTAAAGAAAAAGAAACTATTGTTTGATTAGTTTGGGTATCCATCTTTGGTTGAGCATCTAAAAGATTATCACCACTTATTATAATTCTTTTACTAACTGTAGCTTCATCTAATCCATCTTCAAATTTTAATTTATCTACTCCAAAACTGTCATTATTATCATTAGTAACAAATCTGAATGTTAAATTAGCAGTTTTACCCAAAAGTGATTTAACTCTCATAGGGTCATCTAATCCTGGTAGTTCAACTAAAATTCTGTTGTTGCCTCTTTTCAATATATTGGGTTCATTAGTACCAACTTCATCAATTCTTCGTCTTACAATTTCTATTGCTTGATCTTGGGATGATGTTTTAAGAGCTATTAACCCTTGTTTAGAGAAACTTACTTTAAAATTATGACCTGTATCTTCGAGTATTAATTGATGTGATTTAAATGTTGGGTAATAAGGATTAATATCACTATTTTCATCCTCAAATGTATCAATAATGATTTTTTTATTTTGATCCAAAACATTAAAGAAAATATTTTGTTTATCAATTTTAATATTATTAATCTTGATATCTTTATCTTTGAAATAATTTCTAATAGTAGTTGTTAAATTTTGTAATTTTTGCTCTATAACTGGATCATTATCAATTTCTAATAATAGATAAGATCCACCTTGTAAATCAAGTCCTAGATTAATTTTTTTATCAAAAAACCCATCATCTACTTTAAATAAATTTGATGAAGCAATTAAAATAAATAAAAGTGAAAATAGACTTATGAATAAAATACGTAACTTTGAAAAATAAAGCACTAAATCTAAAAATTAATTATTTTTTTACTTCTTGAGAAACATTTAGCAGACCCTGGATACCAGTAGCTTTTACAATTTCAACTTTAACATTATCAGCTATTTCTACTTCAACTTTATCGTTATCAATTAATCTCTCAACTGTACCAGTGATACCACCAGAGGTGATCACTTTATCTCCTCTTTTTAAATTTTCTACCATTGCTTTATGCTCTTTAACTTTTTTTTGTTGAGGTCTTATTAAGAAAAAATAAAAAATAACAAAAATTAAAATTAACGGTATAAATTGTCCTATTCCTGAGCCTTCCATAAATCTCCTTATAAATTATGTGAATTATTATACTATCTTAATGTCGAAAACAACTTTATTTGGCTGAAATTAATTCTAAATTATTCATATAAGGTCTTAGAACCTTTGGTACAATTATAGATCCATCTTTTTGTTGATAGTTTTCTAAAACTGCAATCAATGTTCTACCAACAGCTAAACCACTTCCGTTCAACGTACCCACAAAAATAGTTTCTTTTTTTTCATTTTTATATCTTGTTTTCATTCTTTGAGCTTGAAATGTAGAACATGATGAGCAAGATGAAATTTCACGATATTTATCTTCTGAGGGAAGCCATACTTCAATGTCATAAGTTTTTTCTGCAGAAAAACCCATATCACCAGTGCACAAAATAACTTTTCTATAAGGTAATTCTAATTTGTCTAAAATATCTGTTGCACAATTAGTCATTCTCTCAAGTTCCTCTAAACAATTTTCTTTTTCAACAATACTAACCATCTCAACTTTATAAAATTGATGTTGTCTAATCATACCTTTTGTATCTTTTCCATAACTACCAGCTTCTTTTCTAAAACATGGAGTTGAAGCAACAAATCTTAGTGGAAGGTTGTTGCGATCTAATATTTGATCTTTAACTATATTTGTCAAAATAACTTCTGCTGTAGGGATTAAAAATTTTCTATCAGAACCTTCATCAAATTTAATCTCAAATTGATCATTTTCAAACTTTGGTAATTGACCAGTACCAAACATTGTATTATCAGAGGCAATTAATGGTGGTGAAATTTCTTGATATTTATTTTGATCAACATGTGTATCAAGCATAAAATTTGATAAAGCTCTCTCCAGTAACGCCAATTTATCCTTAACAAAAACAAACCTTGAACCTGTAGTTTTTGTTGCAAGATCAAAATCAAGCATTCGTAAATTTTCACCCAATTCATAATGAGACTTAGGTTTAAAATCAAATTCAGTTATTTTTCCAGATTTTAAAACTTCAACATTATCATTTTCATCTTTACCATTTGGAACATCTAAATTTGGGATATTTGGTATATTTGATAATATTTCATCTAGTTTGATTTTTGTTTTTTTTTGATTTTCAGAAATTTTTTCTAACTCAAAAGAAATTTCTTTAGATTTTTTAAATAAACTCTCATCTTTAGATTTTGAAATTTCTTTTTTTTCACTTTCTAAAGACTCTTTTTTTTGTATTAATTCTCTATTTAATTCATCTAACTTTTCTAAATTAGCAAAATCAACGTTAACTGATCTTTTTTCTAAAGATTTAGCAAATTCAGAAAAGTTTTTTCTTATTTCCTTTAAATTATACATCTTTATTTTTTAAATTTTTATTTTCTATAAATTTTACTGAAAATATTGATAATTCATATAAAATTAATAATGGAATAGCTAAACCAATTTGAGTTATTGGATCTGGTGGTGTCAATAAAGCAGCTGCAGCAAATATAATTACAACAACATATTTTCTTCTCTCTCTTAAGAATTTACTATCAACAATCCCTACCCTTGCTAATAAACTTAGAACAACAGGTAATTGAAAACTGATACCAAATGCAAAAATTAACTTCATCACTAAAGACAGGTATTCATTTACTTTAGCTTCAAGCTGAATAGGAAGGCTTGTTGAAAGACCAGTACTTTCAAATGATAAAAAGAATTTAATAGCTAGGGGCATTATTAAATAATAAACAAGCATACCGCCTAGAAAAAAAAGAATTGGGGTAAGAATTAAATAAGGAATTATAGCAATTTTTTCATGCTTATATAATCCAGGAGCAATAAATTTCCATATTTGCATTAATATAAATGGGCAGGTAACAAAAAAAGCAGTAAAAAAAGAAACTTTTAAATATGTTAAAAATGTTTCTTGTAAGGCAGTAAAGATTAGTCTTCTACTTGAGCCATCATCTTTAACAGCCTTTGCAAATGGATCTACTAAAAAACCATAAATATGTTCCGCAAAGAAATAACAACCAATAAAAAAAATAAAAAGAAATACAAAACTATGAATAAGTCTTTTTCTTAATTCTGTTAAGTGGCTTACAAAACCACCTTCATTTTCGTTGTTACTCATTTTCTTTATTTTCTTTTTTTATCTCATTATTTTTTTCATCATCAATATCTACATCGATATTAGAAACTTCATTTTGAATATTATTGACATATCTTTTGGCTGTGCCAATCCATGAACCAGCTTTTTTTAACATCACTGGAAAATCTTTTGGTCCAAGAACAATAATTGCAATAGCAACAACAATTAATATCTCAAACCAACCAATAGTAGGCATGTAATTTAATCTTTGTTATTTGAGTCTTTGTTTTCGTCGGAAATATTTTTTGGCTCTACATCGTCAGTAACATCTGACGCCATTCCTTTTTTGAAACTTTTAATACCTTTAGCAACATCTCCCATTAAACTAGAGATCTTTCCACGACCAAATAGTAAGACCACTAATATTACAACAATTGCTATTTGCCAAATTCCTATGCTCATAAAAACTTATAACTCTTTTATGTAAAATTTAAAAGTTACTTTTTTATTAATCTTTTTCTTCACTATCAAGAGTGCTATTAAGCATCTCATCTATATTTGAGTAGATATCTTCTTTTTTTTCATCTTGTTTTTCTTTAAAGAATTTACCGGTACCAAAAATGGCATTATCAACACTTGAGCTATCAATTAATCCAGCTGCACCTAACTCATCAACAGTAGGTAAATCTGACAATTTTTGAAGATTAAAATGGCTCAAGAATTCATCTGTTGTTGCATATTGAATCGGTCTACCAGGAACATCTTTTCGGCCAGCAGGTTTTACCCAATCAAGTTCCATTAAAATTTCTAATGTATTAGTTCCAAAAGCAACCCCTCTTATCTCCTCTATTTCAGCTCTAGTTACAGGTTGGTGATACACTATTATAGCAAGTGTCTCTACTGCTGCTCTAGATAATTTTTTTTCAACTGTTTTTTCTTGAGACATTAATCCTGAAAGTTTTGGAGAAGTTCTAAATGACCATTTATCTTTTATACAGACTAAATTAATACCTCGATTAGAATATTCCTGTTGCAACTTTTCTAAAGATTTTGCAACATTAGATTTTTTTGAAATTTTACTTTCTATAGTATCAACATCTAAAGGTTCAGCAGCAGCAAAAATTACAGCTTCTATTTCTTTTTCAATTTCAGTTAATTTAGATGGAAAATTAACAACATTATCTTTAGAAAATTTTTCTTTTTTAATCATTTACTTCCTTAATATAAACATCATCATATAAATTTTCTTGTTTAATAGTTAAATTACCTTCTTTTACCAGCTCTAATGAACCAGCAAAAATTCCTGCTTTACCTGTTCTCTTGTATTTTGATCCACTTTTAAAACTAACTGGAATTAAATCATTTATATTCTTCCAATCCATCAAATTTCCAAAAAAATCTCTAATTGTTTTAATACCATCTTCAGTTGTAAAAACTGGTAACTTAGGAATATTCATTCTTTGAAAATCTTTTGTCATTATTACTGAAGAATAAGATTTAAGTAATTCAAACATAGTTAAATTATATTCCGAACTATAAATAGATCTAATATTACCTTTAATTCCACGAGTTCTTATTTCTCTACCTAGCCTCTTTCTTTTAAGCATTTGATCAGAAAGTAATCTAATAAGTTCTAATTTTTTTAATTGTAATTTTAATTTTTCAGCAACTTCTTGAACTTTAAATTCTTCCTCTGGTGTTCCTGGTAATAATAGTTTTGATTTTAAGTAAGCAAGCCAAGTTGCCATTAACAAATATTCAGAAGCTATTTCTAAATTCAAATCTTTTTCTTTGGTAATATATTCGTGAAATTGGTCTGCTAATTTAGTGATCGAAATTTCCTCTAGATCAACTTTTTGTGTTTTGGCTAAATCCAAAAGTACATCTAAGGGACCATTATAATTATTTATATCGACATTAAATAAAACAGAATCAGACTCAAGCATAATGAAATATTATCTTAAAATTTTATAAAATTGTGATGTTTTTTTAATTATAAACCTACTTATCAAGGGTGAGTTATTTGCAACCACTTTCATTTCATTGATGTTGCCATTACAATGAAGTGCTATATCACAGCCCGCTTTGAATGCTTTAATAGTGTTGTTCTTCATATCATTTTTTAAACTTTTCATTGATAGATCGTCTGAAATTAGAATATTTCTAAACCCAATATTATTTCTAATATATTTAATCATTTCTCTAGAATGAGTAACCGTATTCACTTTATCCATATTTTGGTAAATGACATGGCCTGTCATAGCAAAGAAACTATTTTTCTTTTTGAAAGTATAAAAATCATTCTTATTTAAGTATTTAAGAGATTTTTTAACGATCGGTGTAAAATTATGACTATCAACTTTAGCTAAACCATGACCTGGTATATGTTTAATAACAGTACCAATTGCATTTTCATGAAATAACGTTATGCATAAATCACCTATTTTAGAGATTGTTTTTTTGTTTTTAGAGAAAGATCGATCTCCTATAATGTTGCTAGCACCTTTTACTCTAATATCTAAAACCGGTACTGTATTTATATTAGCACCTATTAACTTTAATAAATGACATGTTTTATCTACAAATAATTTATAAATAATATCAAATTTCATCTTGTCATTTTCATAAAGATTTCCAAAAAATTCAGATGTCAAATTATCAAATGAAATAATATCTTTTAGTCTATTTACTCTTCCGCCTTCTTGATCAATTAATATAGGATAATTGTTATCTTTAAAAATTTTTTTAATACTATTAGTTAAAGTTTTAGTTTGTTTAATTGATTTAATATTTCTTGAAAATAATATGACACCCCATGGCTTATGTGCTTTTAAAAAACTTTTTTCATTATTAGTTAATTTAAGAGATTTTATACCAACGATAAAAGATTTTCTATTTTCAATCATTTTCTATAAGTTTCCAAAAATTAAACTTTTTTTTCTTTTTTTTATTAGTTTGTTTTACATATTCAATTACATCTTTGGTGTCATTTTCTAAAACAGGTAATTCTTTCGAATAAATTTTAATTTTTTCATTTATATTTTTGTATGATCTGTAGGATTTCTTAATATTTTCATCTGAAAAATAATACTTTCCTGTGAAAAAAATAAATAATGAAATAATTACTATAAAAATTAAATATTTAATTTCTTTAAGCATTACATTTTCTCTGGAGCATCCACACCAACAATATTCAGACCAGATTTAATAACGTTAGAAATTGATTTTAAGAAAACTAGTTTAGCATCTGAAATATTTTTTTGATCATTAATAAATCTTTTTTCTGGATTTTGTTTACCAAGATTCCAATACGAGTGAAATTCAGACGCTAATTCATATAAATAAATTGGGATACGGTGTGGCTCAAGTTTTGTGCTAGAGGCATCAATACATTTGGGCCATTCAGAAATTTTTTTTAAGATTTTAATTTCATCCTCTGTATATTCAAAATCATAATTATCTATTTTTACATCAGAATTCAAATCTTTGTCTAAATGTCTAAATACAGATGAAATTCTAGCATAACAATACTGAACATAATAAAGTGGATTTTCTTTAGATTTATCTTTTACTGCATCGAAATCAAAGTCTAACTCAACATCACTACTTCTATTAAGCATTATAAATCTAGTAGCATCTTTACCTACCTCTTCTATTAAATCATCTACAGTAATGTAGTCACCTTTTCTTTTGGACATTTTAAAAGGTTTGTTATCTTTAATTAACTTTACAAGCTGACTAATTTTGCAAATTAATTTATTTTTTGTACCAGAAAGAGCATCTACAGATGATGAAATTCTTTTTATATATCCTGCATGATCAGCTCCAAGAATATTTATTAGATAATCAAATTTACGATCAACTTTATTTTTATGATAAGCAACATCACTTGCAAAATAAGTCCATGAACCATCAGATTTTTGTAAGGCTCTGTCTTTATCATCACCAAAATCTGTTGATTTAAATAACAATTGTTCTCTTTCAACCCAATTTTTATTATCTTCTCCTGCTGGAGCTTTAATTTTGCCCTTGTATACAAAATTATTAGATTTTAAAAAACTGATAACACTTTCAACTTCTTTGTTTAGAACAATTTTTTTCTCACTTACAAAACTATCATGTTTAATACCAAGGCTTTTAAGATTTTTTTTAATTAAAAGTAAAGCCTGTTCAATTGATAAAGCAATTAATTTCTCACTTATATCTTCATAGGTATCATAGTTTAGATCAGAATTAGAAGTGAAAATGTTATTTGCAAAATCAATTAGATAATCACCTGGATATAAGTCTGGATTATTACTTGGGAAACGTTCATCAAATTTTACTTCACGTATTCTAAAATAAACAGATTTAGTAAAATTAATAATCTGATTACCATAATCATTAACATAATATTCTTTGGTAACTTTATGATTGTTAAAAAGTAAAACGTTAGAAATTACATCACCTAATATAGCACCACGACAATGACCCACATGTAGTGGACCTGTTGGGTTGGCAGATACAAATTCAACTAAATAATTGAGTTTTTTTTCTTTTTCATTAATTCCAAAACTTTTTGCATTTGAAATAATTTCTTTAATAAAATTAGACCAAAAAATAGGTTTAAACTTAATATTAATAAAACCTGGTTTAACAATATTAATAGTTTCAATTAGAGGATCATTTTCTTTAATAATGGGTGATATTATCTCTGCTAGATCTATAGGAGATTTTTTATTTAATTTTGAAAGTACCATTGCAACATTTGTAGAAATGTCACAATCAAACTTTGCAGGTGGTATTTCTGAATTTATTCCATTGAAAGTTTCAGGAATAATAAGTTTACCCTCTTTGCTAAGGCTGACAATAATTAACTTAATTTTATCTAAATATAATTCAAAAATGTTCATTTAAAATTGTTATATAGGTTAATAGCATAACGATCGGTCATACCTGAAATAAAATCTGAAATAGCTCTAAATTTATCTTTAGTCAATTGATCTTTTGTAAGAAATTTTCTTGGATTTGATTTAATTATACCAAATAATTTCTTGATAATAATTTTTCCTCTTTGATTCTTTCTTAATACTAGCTTGTTATTATACATTCTAGATCTTAAAAAAGATTTGATTTCTCTTTCTGAGTTTTGAATTTTATTTGAAAAACAAACTATTAATTGATCAGACTTCGGTATGTCTTTAATTGTTTTAATTTTAAGATTTTTCAAATTCTTTTTAGTATTTTTCAATAAATCTCTTATCATTAAATCAATTGAGTCTCTGATAATTTGATAAGTTGCTATTTTATAATTTTGTTTATTAATTTTATTTTTATATTTAAGATAAATTGATTTAAAAAAATCTATCTCTATGAGTTCTTCTAGTTTGAACAAGTTGGCATTAATACCATCCTGAATATCATGATTATTGTAAGCTATATCATCTGATATGGCAGAAATTTGAGCCTCTAAAGATGGATAAGTGCTAAAAATAATCTTATTTTTGAAAGTTTTAATGCCTATTAATCTGTTAACTAAAGCAGTGTCCTCAACCGGTCCATTATGTTTTAAGAGACCTTCTAATGTTTCTATGGATAAATTAAGTCCATTAAATTTAAAATATTTATTTTCTAAAAACATTACTATTCTTAAAGTTTGAAGATTATGATCAAATCCACCATATTCTTTCATACATTCATCCAAAGCATTTTCACCTGCATGACCAAATGGTGTATGACCCAAATCATGAGCAAGACTTAATGTTTCTGTTAAATCTTCATTAAAATTTAAATATTTTGCAATTGATCTAGCTATTTGAGCAACTTCAATAGAATGGGTAATTCTAGTTCTAAAATGATCACCTTCTGTATTAACAAAAACTTGTGTTTTATGTTTGAGTCGTCGAAAAGAGGCACTGTGAATTATTCTATCTCTATCTCTTTGAAACGGTGATCTATATTTAGAAGTGGCCTCACTATTAAGCCTTCCCTTACTTTTAAATAAGCCTAACTTTAAATGTTTTTTCATCCTTTAATTTAAATAATTAAGTATTATATTAGTATTATCAGTGTTCAATCATGATTAAAGAAATTAAATTTACAGATAATGCTCTAAAACAGATAGGGAATTTATTGTCTAAAAAAGATAAAGGTTCTTTTTTTAGAATCGCCATTAAAGGTGGTGGATGCTCAGGATTTCAATATGAATTTACATTTGAACAATCAAAAAATGATGATGATTTAAACCATGAAAATATTTTGATTGATAAAACATCAGCTGACCTATTAAAAGGTTCTGAAGTTGACTATGTGTCTGAATTAATTGGTGAATCTTTTAAAATATCAAACCCACAAACCAAATCTTCATGTGGTTGTGGAGTTTCTTTTTCTCTTTAATGATAATTTCATCATGGAATGTAAATTCTGTTAGAGCTAGAATTGAAAATATCAAAAGCTATTTATTGAAATATAAACCTGACGTTTTAATGATGCAGGAAATTAAAACTGAAGATGTTAATTTTCCTTATGATGATTTTTCAGCTATGGATTATGAAAGTCATGTATTCGGTCAAAAAAGCTATAATGGAGTTGCAATCATCTCTAAGACTAAATTAAAAAATGTAAGAACAGATTTGATCAAAGATAAATTAAAACAATCAAGAATAATTTCTGCTGAAATTGAATATAAAAAGAAAAGCATTCAATTAATAAATATTTATACACCAAATGGAAATCCTGTTGATACAGAAAAATATAATTACAAAAAAAATTGGATGGATCAATTAATTAAACAATTAAAAACTTTATCAAAAAAAAATTCTAACATAATTCTTGCTGGTGACTTTAATGTTATTCCAGCAGCCGAAGATGTTTATAATGTTAAAAGTTTTGAAGACGACGCCTTATATAGACTCGAAATAAGAAAAAAATTTAGAGAAATGTTAAATCTTGGTTTTAATGATGTTTATAGACATTTTAACGAAGATAAAGAAGNNTATACATTTTGGGATTATATGAGAGGTGCATGGCAAAAAAATAATGGGATGAGAATTGATCATTTCTTAGTTTCAAACTCTATAATTGATAATGTTAAGGATATTAATATTAACAAAGATCCTCGTGGAAGAGAAAAACCCTCAGATCATACACCAATTGAAATTAAACTAACTTAAAGACTTTATTTTATTAACAAGCTCCTCATTAATATTTCTAGGACCTGTATCTTGTCTATTTTTATGTCTTCTTTCACCAGGCAATCTAACTTCACCCATTGATTTCATTTTTTCAAAAAATTCTTCAGCATGTTTTTGCCAACTTGTTCCAGCTGTTTTATCAGGACAAATAGCTAAAATAAATTCACCACCACTAGGTGGTCCACCATCATTGTTATCTTTTGCAGCTGTCTCATAACTAAAATTATCTCCGACTAATGCACCTGCAAGTAATTCAACCATCATTGCAATTGCTGAACCTTTGTATCCACCAAATGGTAACAATACACCACCATCAGCTATTTCAGATGGATCGGTAGTTTCTTTGCCATCTTTTGTAAGACCTGTTCCTAAAGGAACTTTGTGCCCTTCTCTTTTCGCTACTTGAACTTCACCCATAGCCATTGATGCAGTTGCCATATCATAAACAACAGGAGTTTTTCCTGGTCTAGGCCAAGCAAATGAAATTGGGTTTGTTCCAAAAAGAGGTTTGATAGCACCTGCTGGAGCTACCGCAGGTTTATAAGTTGTACAAGCAAATGCAACTAAACCATCTTCGGCTAATTTTTCAGTTTCAGGCCACATAGCAGCCATATGATGCGAATTATTAATAGCTAACACCGCAACACCATTTTCTTTTGCAGCTTTACTTAACTCGGGCAAACTTTTGCTTAAAACAACTGGTGCTAAAGAATTGTTACCTTGAACTTTAATTACTGATGGGGAAATTTTTTTAACTTCCGGTTTACCTTTTCCATTTATCTTGCCACTTTTTAAACCTGCTACATAAGCTGGTAATCTAAATAATCCATGTGAAACTGAGCCATCTCTTTCCGCATTTCTAATCAGATTAGATAAAATAGATGCAGTTTCATCATCGCATCCATTAGCTAATAGTGTTTTTTTAGCTAAATCAAAAATTTCATCTAAGGATAAAGAAACATTACTCATTTATTTGTTCTTACATTTCTTACATAGACCAAAAAATTCTACATTATATTTGTTATAATTCATTTCAGAATTGTCCTTAAAGCTTGATAAGTATTTTGAAAGTTTGGGGTTATCTATTTCTGAAACTTTTTCGCATACTTCACAAATAGAAAAAGCAGTTGCTTTGGAAATTTGACATCTGGAATTTTGACAAGCTATAAAAGCATTTCGACTTTCTATCTTATGTATTTTGCCTATTTCCACCAATTTATCTAATGCTCTGTAAACTTGTAATGGGGCTTTAATTCCTTTTTTTTGCACGTTAAAAAGTATTGCATATGCTTTTAAAGGTTCAGATGACTTGTCAATAATATCAAATATTATTTGTTGATTTTTTGAAAGAATATTTTCTTTTTGCATAATTTGATTCCTATCAATTACTCATCAATTTTTCAATTGAATGGATTGTTTTATTTTTATTAGTGAAAGTATGAATAAAAATAGAGAAGCCGCTATAATTGATGGACCAGATGAGCTATTGAACTCTAGTGAAGAGAATAAGCCTAGAACTACTGATAATATTCCACCTATTACTGAGAACAAAACCATTTTTTGAGGACTATCAGAAATATTTCTTGCCATAGCCGCTGGTATAATAAGCATACCTGTAATCAACAATAACCCAACCATTTTGATTGATATGGCAATAACTGCTGACATTAAAATTGTAAAAATTACTTTTGCTCTATCAGGGTTTAAACCTTCTGCTTCAGCTAATTCATAATTGACAGTGGATGCAAATAATGGCTTCCAGATTAATTTAAGTACAATTAAAATTGCTGCTCCACCACCCCATATAATAAATATATCATTTGTAGTTACTGCTAAAATATCTCCAAATAAAAGTCCCATAATATCAAATCTTATAAATGTTAAAAAACCAATTACCACCAAACCAACTGCCAGAGAAGAATGAGCTAAAAGACCAAGTAAAGCATCGCCTGGTAAATTGGTTTTTTTTTGTAGTTGTATTAAAATCAAAGCTATTAAAGAAGAAATAACAAAAACTGAAAGAGCAATATTAAGCTCAAAAGAATATGCAATTGTGATACCAAGTAAGGCTGAATGTGAAAGTGTATCACCAAAATAAGATAACCTTCTCCAAATGACGAAACATCCGAGTGGACCAGTTACTAAGGCAACTCCAATTCCAGCAATTAATGCTCTTATAAAAAAATCATCAAACATTTAATTTTTCTTTATTTCTCCCTCGTGAGAATGTTCATGATCATGTTTATGCTCATATACTGACAGAATTTGTGAGGCTTGATCTCCAAATAACGTCTTATATTCATTATTTCTTGCGACATCTATTGGTGAACCAGAACAACATACATGACCATTTAAGCAAACTACATGATCTGTAGCTTTCATTACAGTATGAAGATCATGAGAAATTAACAAAATTCCACAATTTAAAGTGTCGGAAATCTTTTTAATTAATTCATACAAAGCTATCTCGCCAGTATAATCAACTCCTTGAACTGGTTCATCAAGCACTAATAAATCAGGTTTTTTTGAAATAGCTCTTGCAAGCAAAACTCTTTGAAATTCTCCTCCAGATAAATTACCTAAATTCTTATTTTTAAGATGTATCACACCTGTTAATGAAAGAGCTTCGTCAATTTGATCATGTTTAATATTTTCAGTTAAAACCATAAAGTCATTAACTCTAAGCGGTAATGTCCAATCAATTGAAATTTTTTGAGGGACATATCCAACTTTATCGGTGTATTTTTCAACATTACCTTCTATATTTTTATAAATTCCTAAAGCAATTTTTGCAGTTGTACTTTTACCAGAACCATTTGGACCTATTAAAGTTACGATTTTACCTTTTTCAACTTGTAAAGATACATCCTCTACAAGCCACTTATTATTTTCGCGATAACCTACGTTATTTAATTTAACTAAAATATTACTATTTAAATTCATTTTATCACTTGACTTATAAATGTTATATTATTACATAATGTTATATTATAACAACTAATTAAATTACTTTATATGAAAAATCTCAAAAAATTACCATTAATTTTATCAATTTTATCACTTGCATCTTTTATTACACCAGTAAATGCTGATGTAAAAGTAGTTGCATCAATTAAACCATTACATTCTTTAGCTAGTTATTTAATGGATGGTGTTGGAAAACCTGATTTAATAGTAGAAGGTTATGGATCTCCTCATGGATTTTCTATGAAGCCATCTCATGCAAAGATTTTGCAAAATGCAGATCTAATATTTTGGGTAGGTGAAGATTTAGAAATTTTTTTAGAAAAACCATTAAGCTCAATAGCTAAAAAAGCTGAAAAAATCGAATTAATGGAAATTAAAGGATTAAACGTATTAAAATTCAGAGAAAGAAATATTTTTGATAAACATGATCATGACGACCATGATGATCACGGTAAAAAAGAAGATGATCACGACGATCACGAGCATGATGATCACGATAAAAAAGAAGAACATGCTGATCATGATGACCATGATGGGCACGAAGGTCATGCACACGGTGAATATGACCCTCACATTTGGTTAGATCCAATGAATGCTAAAGTAATCTTAAATAAAATGGTTGAACATTTGATTGAGAATGACGCTAAAAATGCATCTAAATATAAAAGTAATCTAAAAAATGCTTTTAAAGATATTGATAAGCTTACAGCTGATGTGAAAGCAGATTTAAGTAAGAGTACAGCTTCAATTGTCTTTCATGATGCATACCAATATTTTGAAGAAAGATTTGATATAAACATCTTAGGTGCTTTTACAGTTAATACAGATGTAATGCCTGGTGCAGAACAATTATCGGAAATTAGAGAAATAATTGAGCATGATAAAGTAAGTTGTATTTTTTCTGAACCTCAGTTTAATCCTGATATAATCAATGCAGTTGCAAAAGATATGGATATAAAAACTGGTATTTTAGATCCTTTAGGAGCAACTTTAAATCCAGGTAAAAACTTATATTTTGATTTAATTAGAAATATGTCAGACTCTTTTAAAGGTTGTTAAATAAGTAGTTTTTATAATTAATTTAAAATACAACTTGCCTTTGAAATTTTTTAAGTAGACAAATTTTGAGAATATTATAATCAATGGGAATCAATCCACCTAAAATTAATTAACTAAATTCTTACTGTGGACTTCACCTTTTTTTATTATAAAGATTAATGAATCAACTCCTCACAAAAAAAAATAATAAATTTAGTTATGGATATATTTCCTCACACCTATTAAATCGTCATCAAGAAAAAGAATCGTTCGAAACGGAAAACAATAAAGAAAACAAAAAATAGGAAAAAATGGAACTGACAACAATATATACGATCGTCGGCTTTGCA
>ENA-UZXD01005835-UZXD01005835.1-metagenome-genome-assembly--contig:-Day-3-50m-contig-5835_pt1 | contig 18916 bp, 8 predicted proteins | sample MGYA00260344_ERZ794904 | MGnify/ENA metagenome assembly ERZ794904 | reverse complement strand
ACTATGACCACGCTGACGACTCGTTGAAGATACGCACCGCTGGTAGCGACCATGTAACCATTAACTCAAGTGGCGATGTCGGTATTGGCACTACTGCACCTATCAACGAGTTTCATGTGGCCGTTGACGGTGCTTGGGGTGGTGCGTCGTCGGCGCTTCACAGCATCATTACCTCTAGAGACGACGACAACGGGATAGGGGTTTACAGCGGGAATACCAAAAATGGGTATATCCGTTTTGGCGACACGGATTCCCAGTCTTCTGGCGGGTTCAACTACGACCACAACACGGACACGATGTTAATGCGGGTCAACGGAGTTGACAGGCTGAACCTGACCGATGGTGAACTCGCTTTGCGGGGGAACACTTCAGGGAAGTTCGTTCTCCAAACAGGTTCTACAGGAACAACGGGTCAGGTTGTTTGGCGGTTTACTTCTAGTTCTACTGAGTACGCCACGATGGGCATCGAATACGATAATCGTGCTTCCGATGGTTTCTTGCTGGATGTTGGTTACCCGATAACGATTGACTCTACGACGTACACGAACTTCAAAGTTGCAGGCTCTCAGAAGATGCGTTTGAATAGCGACGGGTCGTTGTGCGTTGGTGCTTCTAGCACCGTTGATAATGCCAACGTCTACATTTGGGATTCTACAAGTTACGGGCGTTTGCGAATCTCAGGCTCAGGCACAGGCTACACCCACGCAGACGTTCTGTTGAAAATGTCTGATAATCAGCGGGGTGCGGGCATCTACATGTTTAACTCGCATAACGATAAAAACTGGTTTATGGGTAACCCAAACCCAACCCCTGATAACTGGCAAGTCAGCCGTTACTCGTCGTCCGTCTTCCGTGAGGCAACCGCCAACACCAGCACCTCATACCAAAGATTTGTTGTTGATTCTGGCGGGGCTTGCTACAACAAAACAGGCACCTACGGCACAATCTCTGATCTCCGTTTGAAAACTGATGTTGAAACAGCACGGTCGTACCTTGCTGACCTCAACGATATTCGGGTTATTACTTACCGTATAGACAAGTACGAAGATATTAATGAGGACACGGGGGAACTTGAGTTTTTCCCGCTGGATGAACCCAGCGATAAAATGTTGGGGTTCGCCGCGCAGGAGATAGAAGAGGTATTCCCAGCGATGATTGGCACGGGCGGTTCTGGTGTGAAGGCCGTTAAACAGTCTGTGTTGGTGCCGATGTTGTTGACTGCTGTTCAGGAACTATCAGCCCGCATAGAAACATTGGAGACAGCATGATTTCACGCAGCGGATGGCAAGCAAAAGCCCCACGATGGACAACCCGCCACCGAACCCCCGTAAATACCGTGTACATACACCACGGAGGCACACACCTCTCCGGCCACACGCAAAAAGACGAAGCATCAGCGTTACAAGCCTACCAACGCTACCATCTGCGTAAAGGATGGGCAGACATAGCGTACTCGTTCGCTGTCGGCCCACAATCAGGGCGCGTATACGAATTGCGTGGATGGAATGCCCGACCTGGCGCAACAAAAGGCCACAACGCAGACTCATACTCGATTGTTATTATAGGTAACACTAGTACGCAGCGCGTGTCAGAAGAATGCGTTGATTCGGTGCGTCGCCTGATCGAAATAGGGCAGCGCGCCGGGAAGATAACTCAAAAAGTCCAAGTGTTGGGGCATCGCGACGTTAAGTCCACGGCTTGCCCCGGTGATTCGGCGTATTCGCGGTTAAAAGACATGGCTCCGGGGGCTACCCCGAAGACTACGGTTTCGAAAGCCCCCACATACCGGCGTATGCTGCGTTTGAGGCGGCCTCGGATGCGTGGAAATGTAGTGAAATGGGTGCAAAGCATTGTTGGGGCTAATCCTGACGGAGTGTATGGGCCTAAAACTAAGGCATTGGTACAGAAATGGCAGCGTTCTAAGGGTTTAGTCGCTGATGGTATTGTCGGTCCTAAGACCTACCGGTTTTTAAGTAGGTAAATATGGCCACCTACAGGCAGGCTGGCTACACCTACCGTCAGGCTGATACAACCTATCAGGGTGTAGCATCCCATACTATATCTGCTTCTCTCGCGGGTAGCGGGGGGTTAAGTGGCACAGTTGTTCGTGTTCAGAGTGCCGGTGGGAGTATCGCTGGGTCTGGATCAGTAACTGCTGCCGCTATTGAAGTAGCCTTTGTCGCAGCGAGCCTTGCAGGTGCGGGGAATGTAACTGCCTTGGCGTATAAGAGTACGGATGTCGCCATGATTGTGGTGGGTCCTGCTTCTCTTGCGGCATCGGTGCATGTTGTTAGAACTGTAGCAGTTTCTCCTCTTGCGGGTACGGGAAGTATTTCTTCTGGGCCGTATGTAGTTGCCGATGCGGGGGCTTCTCTGGTAGGGTCTGCAACGGTTGCTGCGGTAGCAACCGGGGTATATCTTGCGGCTGCTTCACTCACGGCTGCGGGGTCTATTGCTTCTAATGCCTATTTGGTTGCCGATGTTGGATCTACGCTTGACGGGATCGGGACAGTTACTGCTGCGGCGGGACTGATCTTTGGGGTAACCGGCGGGTTAGAGGGTTCTGGTTCTATCGCAGCGACCGCCAACATTTTGGTGGAAGCATCAGCAGTATTGTCTGCTGCCGCATCGCTGGCTGCGGCTTGCCACATCGTGGCGACTGTAGGGGGGGCGTTTGATGGCTTTGCATCTATTGCGATCATCGCTATCTTGTCTCGCCCTAACCCGGATGTAACTCTCGCCGTAACAGAACGAGATAAAGTAACACTAGCGGTGACCGCCCTCCATGATGTATCCTTGGGCGAGTCCTACATTTATAATGCGACGCTAGTTGCAAGCGAATCTGATACGGTTTCGGTTGCGGCTTCTGCCGTATTTGATGTTTCTATAGAGATTGGAGTTTAGATGGCTACTTACGATACAGGCGACGAGGTGCGGGTAACCGCTACGTTTACCTCTAGCGGCACCAATACCGCTGCCACGACAGGAGCAACGCAGAGGAAACCCGATGGAACTACTACTACTCTCTCTGTTGCTACTGATGCTACTGGGATTTATTATTCCGATGTGAGCCTCGACCAAGTAGGAGTACACACCGTCAAGTTCGCTGGCACCAGTGGAGTCATCGCTACTGAAGTAGTTGAGTTAGAAGTAGCGAAGAACGTATTCGACCATTCGTGAACGCATCCAAAGACCGCGGTGAAAAAAACCGCGAACTATTTCTCGCCGCTCTCGACGAATGCGGCGTAGTCTCTAAATCCTGCGGCGTAGCAGGTGTCACCCGTTCCGCTTACGAGAAGTGGCGGCAACGAATACCCGACTTCGCAGCCAAAGCAGACGCTATACGCGCCAAAGCATTAGAACGCGACGGCCCCAGAGAGTTCGACGGCTCATTCGAATCATTCCGATCAGACTTCTTCGGCCATTCATCGCCGTGGTTCCACATGAAAGCCATCGAAGCCTACGAAAATACTGCCCCCGGCGGCATCACCCTCGTACTGTGGCCACCAGAACACGGCAAAACCACGTTGGCTGAAGATTACTTTTCTTACAAACTAGCCCTTGACCCCCAGTTCCGAATCACGGTAGGTTCAGAAGGTCAAGACATGGCACGCAAAATCTTGGGTCGAGTCCGTTCACGGATGGAACCCCACGGCCCGTTCCCGCGATACGTCGCACGGTTCGGTCCCTTCACACCGCAAAACCAGTCGGGTCGCAAAACGGCTCAGGCTTGGGGAGCGGATTACTTTAATGTTTTCAAAAAGGCAGCCCACGATGAGCGTGATTATTCGATGGTGTCTTTAGGATGGAGATCGAAAATTGCTGGTACTCGTACTGACCATTTGCATATTGATGATATTCAGTCTCGGGTATCGCTGAACCTGACTGAACAAATGTTCGAAATCTTTCGACAGGACTGGTTGACTCGTCCCGGCGAAAGTGGGCGTACTGTTATCAACGGTACCCGTGTCGGCCAAGACGACTTCTACGAACGGGTAATGAATGAGATCGACGAAGATCTTCTAAATGTTATCAGATTCCCTGCTATCATCACTAACGACGATGGCGAACCCGAACCGTTATGGCCGGAACAATTTACGCTAGAAGGATTGGATCGCATTCGTCGCAAAGTCGGGGAGGAAGCGTGGGCTCGCAACTATATGCAGCAGCCGATGGCTTCTTCGGAATCTACCTTCCGGGAGGAAGACATTGATAAATGCAAAAACCCTTTACGTTCGGTTGTTCACCACCCCCCGAAGGATTCTACAATCTACATTGGATTGGATCCTGCGTTGGGGTCGAATAATTGTATTGTCGCAGCCACACCACACGAAGGAAAACTAAAAATCCTGTTCGTTAGGGAGGATGTCGGATTCACCCGCAACGAACAAATCCTCGGCGTAGTAGAGGACGCTGTTCTTCGCTGCCAAGCCAACGGAGGGAAAGTATCTGACGTTGTGATCGAAGCAATGGTTTTCCAGAAAGGCTTATCACGCGACGAACGGTTGATAGAGATGACCGAACTCTACGGGTTTCGAGTTCGAGAACATTTGACAGGGGTCAACAAGTACGATGAAACTATCGGAGTTCCTTCGATGGCTTTATCTTTCATGCGTGGTGAGATAGAGTTGCCGTGGGCCGACGACCCGCAAACCCGCCACCAGATGGGCGAGTTGATTCGGCAGTTACGAACATGGCGACCGTTGAAACGCGGCACCCGTTTACGTCAGGATCAGGTCATGGCTTTATGGTTTATCTGGATACTTTGGAGGCAACGTAAAGAGTCTTTTAATATTGACCCTTCACAATTCAACTTTAAGGCATTACCATGGAAAAAGTTCCACAAACCTAGTAAGGTATTTTAACTATGGCATACACATTTGACGAGATCGTTGGGATTGTTCGGCAACGCCAGCAAGCCCAATCGCCGCTGCTTGCACGGATGATGGAAGTTAAGGAACGGTACAACGGTGACTATGTTATACCGTTGCCGTCAATGGATGAAGAACCTGTTCTCCCTCCGTTAACTCCTGCTCTTATCTCGGAAAACATTGACGCTGTTGCTCAACGCGCAGCGTCTGTTATGCCGTTCATTGGTTGCCCCGCTGTTGACCCTAGCAAAGAACGAGGGAAAAACTCTCGCCAGTACGCCGACATACGCAAACGAGCGTTGGCTTCGACATGGTATCAAAACAAATATAAAGTAAAGTCTCGCCGCGCCTACCGGCATCTCGCTGGTTACGCTACCGCCTGCTTCGTTGTGTACCCTGACTTCAAATTAGGTATCCCTAAGATCGAAGTCCGCGACCCAATGAATGTGTTCCCCGAACCGCAGGCCGCCGAAAATTTTGATGTCCCCGGTAACTGTGCGTTCATTTACGGCAAGTCCGGCGAATGGCTGCGTTCCCGTTACCCTACTTCTCGCCGCGAAAACGGTGGCCCTATCGCCCCCGACAACCAGGCAAACCAGGAACTATGGGATGTTGTCGAATGGGTAGACGAATACGACATCGTTATCGGTATCCTCGGGCCACGATACACAACCCGCGCCCAAGACTTTTCGTTGCATTCTTCAACAATGGAACTATCACGCCATGTCAACAAAGCCGGTATGCCGTGCGTGATCACTCCGGGGCGTGTCACCTTAGACCGCATCGCCTCATCTGTTTCTAACGTAGTAGGCATGGTCGATCTGATGGCCAAGTTCATGGCGTTGGAACTCGTCGCTCAGGAGAAAGCCATCTTCCCTGACCGCTACATTATTGGCCGATCCGGGCAAGTCCCTATGATAGTTGGGGGCGAATGGAAAGATGGCCGGGAAGGTGAAGTAAATGTCTTATTGGACGCGGAACAAATCGGAGAGTTGCGATCGGCCCCCGACGCATCGACCCGTACAGCGATCGACCGCCTCGAACGCAATGCCCGAATTTCGACAGGCACCGTTCCCCAGATTGGTGGAGAATCCTACGGTGCTTTGCGTACTGGCCGTGGTATTGATGCCCTTATGGGGGCTTCTATGGATCCTCGCATCCAAGAGATGCAAGAAATCATGGAAGCGTACCTTCCGCATCTAAACGAATCTATTTTCGCTACCTATAAAGCGCATTGGGGTTCTAAACAATTCTCAATGTTTACTGGGTACAGCGGCGACTTCGGTCAAGTCAAGTTCACTCCGAACGAGCATTTCGAAACCTTCGACAACGTGGTATCCCATTCGATACCCGGTGCCGACATTCAAGGAACGACGATCCAGTTGGGTCAGTTGCTGGGCATGAAAGGCATTTCGTTGGCTACGTTCCGTACCCGCCATCCTTACATTGATGACCCGGAGGCTGAAGGCCGCCGTGTAGATGAGGAACAGTTGGAGGAAGCAGTCATGGCTGCCATACAACAGCAGTCAGCGTCTGGCCAGTTGCCTGTCGTGTATGTGGCGAAGATCGAAAAGTTCCGCAAGAAGGGGTTCGATATTTTCGAATCGATTCAGAACGCCGACGAAGAGGTTCGTAAGGAGCAAGCGGAGATCGCGCCTCCTGCCCCTGAAGGAATGGGGATGCCTCCTGAGATGGCTCCCGGTTTAGCGGGCGGCCCGGAGATGATGGGTCCGCAAGGTCAAGCACCACCATCGGGCGAGTTTTCTCCTGAGGCGGCGCAACAACTTATGGGTGCTTTGAGGTCACAATAATGCCACGCAAACGACAAACTCAGAAACCTGTTACGGCGGGTTTAGAAGCCGGTGCCTCTTACGGGCAGGTCGGCGAAAATCTTACTGTTCAAGACCCTGCCCAAGGCGGGGTTCCTCTTCCGCAGACTCGGGGTCCTTCCCCCACTCCCCCCGGTGCTGCGCCCGCCCCTTCGGGCGCGGGGCCAGTTCCTCCTCCGGGTGGGGCTGGCGAACTCCCTTTAGAAATAGCACGAGACTATGTGCCTAACATCACGCCCTTGTCCGCTCCGGGTCAAGGCTTTGGTCGCCCTGCCCCGCAGATCCCTATCGATGACAACCAGTCCCGAGCCGCTAGTTTGCTTGAACGCTGGGCGTTAGCCACGGGGGATCCTGCGATCGCTCTTTCCGCTGACCAGTTGAGGGTGCGGGCGCAGGTGGCGCGACCAAATGGCTGATCCTCTTTTTGTTTCAACTTCAGCGTTAACATTAGGCACCCAAGGTACCGAAAGCCGGATGGCTGACGAATACTTTGGTCGCCGCATGCAGTTGCTAAACCGTGAGGGCGGGAACCGTTTCTTCGGGGCAGCCCCTGAGTTGCTTGTCGATTTGGCAATGGAGAACACCACCGATGAAGACATGTTGTCTTCGTTTGTGACGGCCCGCAACCAGGTCGAAATGAACCAGATCAAGTCTACGTTTGAGAGTCTCCCTGAAGCGATACAAAAAGCAGAGTTTACTTTGCTTCACGCTGAGACTCAGAAACTTCTTTTGGGGCAAGGATACACGGTGCCGGAAAAGAAGCAGGAGAAGCCGTGGTATAAGAAAATGTTCGACTACGAAACGTTCGGCATGGGGTTTGGTGCTGCGAAGGTAGTGACCGGGCCTGTTTCTTTTGCTGTAAGCACGGCGGCTAAAACGGTGCTGGCTCCGTTTGATTTTACTGCCCGCAACATGTCTCACGTTTTCCGTGCTGGTAACGCTATAGCGCAAGCCCCATCGAAATACAGGAACCCGAGTGAGTGGGGGCAGGTGTGGCAGGATTCGATGCTGGCCGAGGAATCGTACCATGTCGAAGCATTGGAGCAAGCAAGGAATCTTATCGGAGATGACGAAGTTGAAAGACTCAAACGGTTTCTGGCTTCCGGGCCGGACGCTGTTTACGCCGATTTAATCGATGAAGGTAAAACAGATGAGGAAGCCCGTGATGCTTTCTACGAATGGTATGGCCGTTTAAGTGATCCTGATTTTGAAACGTCTATTAACATTCTTGAAAAGAATGTGAACAGCGAGTACACCGCTTCGTTGCAAGCCTATAACGCTGTCCCTTTTTGGGATGATGTTACCCCCGAGTCTTTAACGGGCAGGGTGGTGGGTACTGGCGGGTCGCTTTCCACTATGGTATTGATGGATCCGTTTTCTTATGCAGGGAAAGCGTTCAAAGTTTTCAAGGGGGCGCGCCTCCAGTTCGCTCCGACTCTGGCAAGGCAACAAATAGCGTTCTTGCGGAATACGATAATGGGGACTGTTGCCACGGAGGATGGGGCGCGAGCCTTGTTTTCTTCGCTGAAGAAACAAACCCAGTTGAGCGACAAGGATGTTCTCCGAGCGTACCGCGAGTCTTTGCCGGGGTGGAAAGAAGGCAAACGAAACCCTATCTTGACGGCAGCGACTACGCCGCTCTTGTTGAAGAAGCGGCTCAACGGTTTTTTGCGTGTCATGTTTCGCGTCAACGATGCGTTCGCTTACGAAACAAAGTTCGATGACGCTTATCGTGCGATCGCCAGCGGAGACAGCACTCTTTCTGTTACGGAGATCAGGCAGCAAGTCGTAGAACAGATCGGTCACGGAGCCGGGGTTGAGCAATTAGTTAGAGACTTCCCTCAACTAACACCGCTTGTAGACGACATGGTTATTTGGCAGGAGCGTCAACGTCGAAGTGCGGTGAGGGTGCTTGATGACGGGTCGATCGAATACATGGATGATGTCGAACGCATGCGTGTCGAAGGTATTGACGGGGAAGACGTTCAACAAATAAGTTTAGACGACCTAGTAATAGATGATGCTGTCGCTGTCGAGGGACTTGAAACACCAGATGGATACTTCAGGTTCCTAAGCGAACCAGTAGGGTATGAGGGCGTAGTCGAAGGGGCTGCTGCCGGAACCGACCCCGACCTCATGCTCCTTCCTTCAGCGATGGGCATCGGAACTAAAGAGAAACCAATCAGCGTAGCGTTGAAAGAAATCCTTCGGATGCCTTTAGACTTCGCCAACCCTTCGGAAGCAGTCATAGGTGCGATGAATACTGCTGCCCAAGCATTCATCAAAGGCCAAAAAGAATTCGTATTCGATAGTATCTTTGACGACATTGCTGCTGGTAAAGCATCCTTGTCGGCTGAATCGAAACAGGTTTTAACCCGCGACGGATTAGAAACAATCCTGAATACGCCCGAAGCAGATCGTCTCCAAGAAGCAATCCGGCTGGGACTAAACGAGACAACCGCTTTAGACGAGATCGCAGACCTAGACGAGTTGTACGCCCTCTACGAAAAAGAGGCACCTGCTATTTTGAAAGAAGCAGGAAAGCACGACGAGTTTTTCCAATGGCACGAATACGACCGTAATACCCTTACCGGTAGTTTCTCAATGGACAAGGTGAACGGGAAATGGGAGTTCTCTCAAACATCCACCCCGTTCCGTAATGCTCGCCGCGCCCACATGAACTATTTGAAGAACCGGTTGCATGACCCCGGCGGCCAAAACAGTACGATCCTTGAGTTGATGCGGAGTTCTTCCCTTGGCGACAATGCTCGCGCCGCTCTTATCGGTGCCAGTTATTATCCTGCGAAGTTCGCTGAGAAAATGACAACCTACATGCCGACCCAACGGTTTATAGATGTAACCGATTCACGGTCCGCAGTTACTGAGTTCCGCAACCTCATCGACATGGGTGTCTTATCGAATGTCCCCCGTTCCGTAAGAGATGACTATCTCCGTACCTTTATCAAAGGAAACGAAAGCGCACGTTGGTTGGTGCAGCAAGAGTTCGTATTGGATTTCTTAGGCCGCTCAGGAGCGTTGCTTCACGGGGGATCAGATGTCCAAAAGTTTATTCAACGATTTGTCCGTCACGGCGATGCCCGGTACGCCCAACTCCAAGGGTTGGACACTCTAGGCATCTACGGGATGTCGGCGCGTCGAGCCATCGTTCCAGCATTACACCATGACGGCCACCTCTCGAAACTTAACATGATCCCCGACTACCGCGAGTTGGGGGCCGTGTCCCGATACATGACGTTTTACCGTCGCCTCGGATGGGGCTTCTCGCTCCCATCCGTAGATAAGTTTATTTCTCGTACTTGGCGGCCAGCGGTACTTCTTCGCTTGGGTTACGTTGCCCGCAACGGTGGAGAGGAGTTGGCCTCTTGGATGTTCCGTGAAGGGCCGCGCGGATATTTGAACGCTAAACTCACCCGCCGCGCTACTGGGTACCGCCAAGTATGGAACGAATACGGGCAAAAGATTGTTCGCAAAGTAGACGACTTGGGCGACGAGGTTGCTCACGGGATCATATGGGGACCAACTTCAAGACTGTGGAGATCCTTTAATGAGGTTGCTGGGGTGGGCGATACGGCTATAACAACTGACGCTATCCGTAACGCTGTCCAAGGGGCAGGAGCGAAATGGTCGTTCCTATCTCCAGAGCAACGGCTGGAACTTTTTGAGAAAAGCCGTGACGTAATCCTGAAACAAAAACAATCTGGGGCTTTGGGTTGGTCACGCAACTTGTTTGATTTAGCAGAAGGCAAATACCAGTCCCTTATGCAGCCGTTCCAGAAAATGCTTAAAGCGCGGGGTTTACCTACCCGCACCGAACTCGCTAACAGGGTGCTGCAAGTAACTGATCCCGAACGTCACGCCTCTAACGTGCATGTGTTGGCCGAACTATATTCCCATCCGACGATGCTTGACGAACACATGAAAAACGTGTTGGGTTCGTTCGATACTTACCTGAACCAGAACACGAACTCGTTGGACAACATGCTTCGCATGTCTGGACGCGAAAAAGGTTTACACCAATTAGTTGCGTTACCTATGAACTATGCGGGATCCGAGTTGGCTTGGGTCGATAACCTCCCCGGAGGGATAGGTTTACAGGGAGCGGACCGTTCAGTTGCTGTTGCTCAACGCTTGAGCCACATGTCGGATGATCCTTCGCATGCTGCTGCTGCGGTAGAACTCATGCACTTCGTATCGCCGGAGACTCAACAGAAGTTAGCGGTTCTCGCTGACCGCATGGGAGTTATTAAAGCCGATAATCCTGCTGCCGATATTCTTCGCTTTGTCCAATTGAAACTCAACAAGGGTAACAAGAAAGTACAGGAAGCATGGAACGGTTTGCGTCGTGCTTTCTATTCTCCTTCGATGAGTGGAGCCACCTCGGGCGTAGGAACAAACATTCGAGGAGCGGAACAAGCAGTCACCCGGTCATCTGTTTTCTGGGATGACGCTGTTGACGAATTCATGGGGCGCATCGCAGGAAACTTGGATGACAGCACAGCCGTAGCGTTGGGCGAATTCTTGTATGCCGGTACCAATACTGATGTGAACGCTATAGCGTTTCTGCTAAACGATTACCGCAAAATGATACCGGAGAAGATTACAAGCGACTGGTTGGCGGCGAAGGAAGCAGCCCGCCAAGCGATGGCTAACCATTTGCGTACCCCTGAGGGTCAACAAATGCTTATCAGCACTATCCGTGCGAACGTTGGGTTCACACCGGGGTCGGGGCCAGTTCAGTTCCCGCTTGCTGAGGGAGCGAGCCGAGTGTGGGTTCCGATGGTTCCGGCTGATATTGCGGCACCGTTGGCGAAGGCTTTATCTGGGACCCCTCAGTCTCAGAAACGGTTCTTCGAGAGCCTTGAACGGGCATTAATTGATGAACTAAAAGATTTAGGCCATACGGAAGCAGCGCAGAAAGCAGCATTGTTGCTTAACCCTGACGGGCAGAAATATTTGATGACCGCGGCACAATGGGCTGAGGAGGGGGGAACCCATATGCCGTTGATGCTGATGTCGTCAGACGAGAATGTAGCGGCGGGTATCTCTAGAGCGTTCAACAAGTTGTTTAACACGAAGGCTGAAGCCCGGTTATCTAGTGTCGATATTAACAACACGGAGTTGTTGTCTGCACAAGCAAAAGCGGCGGCCTCGAAGGGGGACGCTTTCGTTTCCGACGCTGTTCATATGCCCGTTAGCCAACCGAACTTCTTCGGTGTCAACTTCAGCGGGAAGGTTGTTCCTGCTGTCGAGTTCGAGGAGGGGCTAGCGAAAGAAGTTATTTTCGCTACTATTGCTCCGCGGGTAAGTACCGGGTCGGGTTTACATCCTGTCCCGATGGGAGCCAACGGCCCCGAGTTGCATAAGGCAATGGTTTATCGTAACCGCCATAACCCTGAACGTATGGTGACGTTGCGGAATGGTACTGAAATTAATCACGAGTTTTTCAATATTGATGATTGGGATTTGGTTCAAGAATATTCGGTAACTAATAATGATTTGCATAACGCTGCTGAAGAGTTGTCGCGAATCAACATGGAAGAGGTGGAACACCTACTTACCTCAGGATCTCGCACTTTGCAGGACGAAAGTATAGAAGTCTTTTACCCGTGGCTTAACGAAGTCGGCGACGACAACATGGTTGTTGATGCTGGCCGCATTCTAGAGTTGACAGAGGGGGCGCAATGGTGGCAGAACGCTCCCGACAGGTTGTTGGCGCATGTGCCTGCTACTACAGAGTTGGCTGGCCCCGGAGAGAAAATAGATAAAGCATGGAACACGTTGCTTCGGAACTGGTTCGACGGGGTGGTGAACCCCATGATCGGTTCGATGGTTCGAGAACCTCTCTTCCATCATTACTATTTGAAAGCGTATAACCAAACAATAGATGTGCGCCGCTTCCACAGCCACACTCCCGGCCAATTTGGGAAAGCAGAGAAACGATTCGCTGCCCACAGTACTCGCCGCCATGACGGTCAACTTCGTTTAGATGTGATGGATACGTTTATACGCATGGATTGGCCGTTGGCTAACGCCGAACCAGATGCGTTGTCAAGCCTATTTGCGTTTGCTCTGGAAGACGGGGACATAGGGCAGATTCGCCGCAAGGGTGGGTTGCTTAAAAAAGAACTTATTGCCCGTAAAGCAGCAGGCGAACTTATCGACGACGAGTGGATAGATCTTTTGAAGACTGTCGCTGGGACTCGTTCCGATGAAGCGTTAATCGAGTTGTCGCAATGGGCTAAGAACCGGAGACTTCAATTCGATAGGCACCGTGACGTAGCGTTGAAACGTGCAATGCATATCACTTCGTCGTTCATTGATGATCATAGGATCCGTTCCCAGTTCCAAGGCATGGTCGGGACAATGGTTCCATTCTGGTTCGCCGAAGACCAGTTCCTTCGACGCATGGGCCGTTCATTGAAACACAATCCGTTGATGTTCCGTAACGTCAACTTGACAATGATGGCTGGTGTTCACGGCGGGCTAGTTCAAGAAGACCAGTTCGGGGAGAAACGTTTGGTGTACCCCGGTTCAGGCATGATGGTTCGCGGCATGTTGGAGATCGCCGACAAAACTCCGATCGTGAATCGTTTCCTTGGGGGCGATTTGGCTTCCATCATCGAAGGCGACCTTACTACGAACATCCATATTATCCCCGGTTACGATATTGACAAGTCAGGCGAAATGGGTTTCGGCCCGTTGCTGGCGGTACCGATGCTGTGGGCTTCTCAAGTTGATCCTGGCATCCGATCGATGTACGAAAACAACCTTGTTGGGGGACGGTTCGTTAACACCGAACTATCAGGGGATTTGGATACACAGTTCTCTACTTCTGCGGCGGTGAAACAAATGATCGGAGCGGTCGCCCCTGCGTTGGTTACTCAATCTTGGAACAACACCCAGTCGGTAGCGAACCTTGCAGGCTTAGTTGATGATCCTGCTGCCCGTTCAAAGGCTGCGATGGATGTGATTGTGTTGCGTTCCCTTCAGGGCCGTTTACCAACTGAAGAAGAGATCGCCAATCAAAGTAACCCCGGTTTGTTCCAAGAACGTTTGTTCGATGAGATCAACGCTGAGGCCACCCAGTTGCAGTTACTTCAATCGATGACTTGGTTCATGTCTTTCGGTACCGCCCAGTTCTCTGACTTGGTTTTGAAGAACGACAACTGGGAATGGAACCAAGAGTTTTATTCTTTAACCGATAAGGGTTTGCCATTCGAGCAAGCATTCGCTTTATGGCAGGAACGCATTGTCTCCGTTGAGGGAGAGTTCAATCCGTATGCTCATTCACCGTTCCGTAGCAAGAGCGGCAAAAAGATTCCTTTGTCTGCGTTGCCTGCCACTCAGGAAGCAAACGTGTGGTTAACGGGGAACAGCGAATTTGTTCGCACGTTCGGGTTGGCTAGCGGTTTCCTGATGCCTCGCGGTTTCGGAGATGACGACGACGAGTATTCGGCTGAAGCGCGTTCCCGTCAGATGGCTTATGGTTTGTACGATACTCAAACCCCGGAACAGTTCTTAGAACAAATGTATCATTCGACAGCGTATTCGACGTATGCGAAACGTAAAGCAGATTACCAGACCCTCAAGTTTTCGATGCGGTCACAGAATCTTGATACGTCACGAATGACAGCAGAGTGGGATAGTTGGTCTTCTGCTTATTTCGAAACGCACCCTATTTTTGCTGACAACATGAACTCTGGTAATTCGAAACGTAAACGTGAGAAAACTATTGACGAGTTCCGGTTGATTGTTGCTAACCCTGAGTTGGCTCCTGATACTCAGTACCGCACGGAGATCGTTAACACAATGTCGGCGATCGTAGCGTTCAAGGATGAAATGGATTCGTTGAAGTTTGTCAACGGGGCTACCCCCTTGCGTAATCAGATCAAGTTCAAGTACTATAATTACATAAGGGAGTTAACCGATGGGAAACCTTGGTTAAACGAGTTGTACTATAGCGTCTTTATGCCGTTGATTGGTGATAGTTGGATCGCCAAGTTAGAGTTCAATCTACTAGATTTTGGTGAGAGGTAAACCTGATGGCGACAGAACAAGAAGCAATGGATCAATGGGAACAAGACCGGCTTGAGGCCCTAAACGAATATTTTGGACCCGAGATCTCGTTCGCAACGGTCGAGGAAGCGTTGGCCTGGGCAGAAGAGAACGAGTCTGAGGTTTCGGCTCTTGATATTGATGAGATTCTTCTTCACGGGGAGGTCAGGGAGAACCAGTCGGCGACGAGTGTCGCTGTCGATATGGCGGTGTTGGGGATTCCTTTACTTCGTGGGGGCAGGATTGCTGCCAGGGTAGCGCAGGTCCTTGGGCGCAGCAATGCGGCTAAGGGAGTAACGAGAGCATCGGTAGGGTTGGCCGACGATCTGGCTACCCATACGATCGCTCAACTTAGGGCGGCGGCACGAACAGCGGGTATTGCCGTTCCTTCAAAATTGAAAAAAGCGGATATTATTGCTTTGCTTAATAATGCTATTCCTGTCCCGCGGACGGCTGCGGCAGTTGCCGGATCGGTGGCAACTGCCCCCTTGCGCGCCGCTGGTGCTGTTCTTGGAACAGCATGGAAGGGAACTAAAGGCTGGGGTAGATGGTTGAAGGGTCCCGATGGCCAAACCTACCCGAACTGGCGACGCGCCGGGCGAACGGGTCTTTCGCTAGGCGTTGGTAACGCTACTTTCCGACTTGGGGCCAAGGCCGTTGGTGGTCTTTTGGGTATGGTTGGCATTGGGGACGATGAGACACAGGGCGATACATTAACTGCGGATGAGTCAAGTGCCAATGCTGACGAGGTGGCGGCACAGATCACCCAAAATTATTATACAGATCAACGCGGAGCAGAAGACGCTACACTAAATTATGTTCGCTGGGTACTTGACCATACAGCGTGGGTACCGGGGCAAGGGGCCGAAGGGTTAACAACCGAAAGCCTAACCGACCCTAGGTTCAGAGAACAATGGGTGCAACACCATGTAGGTAATTGGCAGGGCAACGCAGAGATAGAACAAAAAATGATCGACACAGCGTTCAAATCGTTCCCGGATGTCGCTGCAACGATCGAAGAACAATTCGGTGTATCTGTTGACGACACATCTGCTTGGCTCACAAAGTTCGAGGCGACAGGCCGGATACCTCTTAACACTTTGGCTCAGCAAGCAGTCGATGAGTGGACTACCGGAATGGTGGAGCAAGGTTCTCGTATCGTCATGGTCGGCGAATCGATAGCACCTGTTTCCGAAGGCGGCGGCAGGATCACCGACTATTTCTTATCTTCAACAGGGCGACCAGAAGATGTCGTCAACGATGTGTTCGACTTGTTTTCCAATGGGAGAGTTTCCCCTGAGAACGCCGAAGCACAATTAGAATACTTGTATAGTTACAGCCCTGAACTGTTTGATACTCTCGCTCGGGAACTTTACGTGTTAGGAATGTACCCTGAGGGTTATGCTCCTACGCCGGGGGTTTCTGGACCTGATGAGGAAACGTTAGAAGCATACAAGACTGTGCAAATCAAACTTGTAGACATGAACCGTGACAGCATGTCTGCCGGTGACGGCCTTTTAGATTCTCAAGAAATGAAACAGGCTCTGGTTCAAGATCGTATCGCGTCGTTCCGGCAGTTGCGTACTGGTCGGGAAAACGTGTTGAGCGAAAACCTTATCCGTGACATGACTTCGAATATTGCTGGGGAGTTAGAGGGCCGCGGTTGGGTTACAAGCCAATACTCTACTGGCAACATGATGGGGGAGATAGAAGCAGCGGTGCGTAATAGTGTGACCGAAGATGCGTCGGATCGTCCCGCTGGTACTTTCAGGGAACGAGAATTGGCGAACCTTGTTTTGGAAGATTATTGGGGTCAAGACATTAACGAAGATGGGGTTGTTGGGACTGGCCGTGCGTTTGGTCCTACTGATTCTGATGCGTCTGCGTTGACTTCCGCTGCTCGCCGCGGGCATTTACCGACAGAGGTTGAGGATGAGATTCTCGCTGGAACAATTTCTTTGAATGCGGCCCGTAAAGCAGCAGGCGAGGATTCGTTTAAGAATACTGCTGTTAACGATTTGATTACTTACATGGGGGTCGATGAGTCTTTGGCCGGTGGGGTGTCTTCTGAAGCAATGCTTTTTGATGCGTTGCAGATGTATTCGGTGGCTCATGGTGGTTCCCATAACTTCAACTTTTCTCCTGATGAGTTGTCGGAGATAGTTTCGAACGCTTACGTTACTTCCGCTAGTTACGGTATTGGCGAGGAGCAGGAAACTTCGGAGCGTGGTGTTCTTGCTGGTCTTGGCCGTGAGGATATGGGTAACCCTGCGATGGTTTCGGCTTTGGCTGAGATAAATAATGCGTTGGGTCAGCGTCGTGGGGTTGAGCGTTCGCGGTTCCGTAATGTCTGAGGTTGGTTACGAGGATCCGTCTTCGTTGACTCAGGGCGAGAGGGATCGTGAAGAGTTTCTTGATGAAATAATTGCAGAATCCATAAACCCTTATAGTGGGAAAAGGCGTTCACCTACCGGGGAAACTTTCGATTTCGAGGAAGCATCTACTGGGCAGATAGTTCAAGAACACGCCACCAAAGAGTACGATCAGAAACGCAATGGTGAATCGATCATGCTAAGTGAGTTGGCTCGCGAAGCAATCGAGTGGGGCTACAACTCTCCGATGATGACAGCGGGGCAGCGCCCCGATTCGACTGTTGTCGCTAACGAATATTTGCAACAGTTTGGTGATTTCACGGTTCAAGATATTATCGATACGTTGTTGAACGAGTACGGCGTTGATCAGAATGTTATTGATTGGATTAACGCTGCGCCGGGTGAAGAGGTTCGTCAGAACTGGTTGGCTCGTAATGTTAGCCCCGTGTTGACCGGGATCATCCGAGCGCATGAAGGGTTCCAAGTTTCAGCAGACGAGGTACCTGTTCAGATTGGGTGGGAATCTGATTTGAATCCTTTGATCGAAGCAACCCCCGACTGGCATGATGCCCGCGGCATACTGGGTGACAAAGATAGTCTCGCTAATCTTATTTTACCTACTTCCCCTGAAGAAGCGGCAGCATTCTTCGGCATGTATATTGGTACCGGAGTTGTCCTCAACGGGGTTGTTCGGGGTTCGAGGTTCTTGCAGGCAGCGGCACAGCAAAGACGTTGGTCTGGGCAATGGCCTTATAATCCATTGGAGGGTGAGTTGGTTCCTGCTTGGATGGGGCCGCAATCTCAGTCTCGTTTAACTGGTGCTGGGCTGGTTGACGATTTTATCGATGGAACTGTCACTCCTGCCCAAAGAGCAATATCCGAGGCACGAATCAGCGGGCTGCTACCTGAGAAAGGCGGCCTTACCCAATTAACGGAAGCGGTTGATTGGGCCTTCAAGGAAGTTCCGCAGACTTTAGAAACGATGACACCCACCTCATGGGTGGGGCTCCCTCAGGCAAGCACCCTTACCCAAAGGCTAAACCCATTTTCCCTCCCCGCCAGGGCTGGGCTCAGGGAACTCGAACAACACTTATCTGCACTCGAAGGGGTCAAGGAACAGACCGCAGATATAGAGGGGTACAACCCGTTCATCGAGGATGGGTGGTATTCCCGATTGACACATGGCATACAGCAAGCCGTAGACGAACTTGACGTACATTTGGGATTTGCAGAGAGGGTAGGCAACCAGAGGGAACAAAGGGTGGTTCCGAATGAGCGCATACAAAATGAATCTAGAATCCCGGACGACATTAAAGACTATAAAGGGCTGGTTGTCCGCTTGGGGGAGATGTCTCCTTTTGATCCAAAGTATGAAGAATTAAGGAGACGCATTTTTGATCTCGGGAATGACATGGCAAAGCGTTTTGAATTCGATATTGCGATTGAGTCGGAGAGGGGCTTTCTCCCGGTATGGGAATCTTTTGGGATGTCTGAACTGGAGTATTTGGACGCTCAGTTGGAGTTCGCTGCGAGGGGACTGGCAGAAGCCAAACCCGGGGCTGAAGAAGTAGAGTACTATACCTCCGGGCATAGGAACGAGGATGGTGAATTTGATTCTTTTCCTGTTCCGACAGAGGGTGATGATTGGGTGGAGATTATTGGCAAGATAGAGGATCGGATAGTTAATCTTCTCCCCGGTGTCGAAAGCATTACTGGTCCGGGTAAAGGTCTTGTTTTTCCCGGGTACGAGGAGTTCGTCGGTGACCCC
>ENA-UZXD01007062-UZXD01007062.1-metagenome-genome-assembly--contig:-Day-3-50m-contig-7062_pt1 | contig 19160 bp, 18 predicted proteins | sample MGYA00260344_ERZ794904 | MGnify/ENA metagenome assembly ERZ794904 | reverse complement strand
AGAAAAAGAACTAAAGATCAAAAAGATGGTTTATTATGGTTTTCAGACAATGCAAATGAGTTACTTTATGAAGAATATTTTCAGTTAACCAATATCGAAAAAGATTTTCTTCCAGTTTTTAAAAGGTTTTATTCTGATGAAAAATTAAGAACTTGTCCTAAAACAGGTGAAATTATGGAGGTTGACAAAAGGTTCTATGATCAATAATATGTTTTAATGAAACGTAAACTAAGAATTAACGGACATTCACATTTGCTTCCTTATCCGGAGCAGATTCCTTCATTTATGAAAGAAAAGGAAATTTTCTGGGTGGATGATGAACGGAAGCATATGCTTCAAAAAGGATGGAAGCGTCCGGTAACAGACTCTAGTTTTTTTTTAGATGAAAAACTATTGTGGATGGAAAAAAACAGATTAGATCATGCAGTAGTTTTAAATCTCTCCCAATTATATGGGAATGGTTTAAGGTTGGAAGAAATGAAAAAAGCCTTACGTTTTCAAAATGACTTTAATGCCAGAGTTCAACAAGATTACCCCTCTAAATTTACCTGTGGTTTTGTGGTTCACCCTGGTTTTATTCAAGGTGCTTTATGGGAAATAGAACGTTGTGTAGAGGAATTAAATTTGAAAGTTTTGTGTTTACCAACACACTTCATGGATTCTATAGGGCAGTGGAAATGTGTTTTTGATAAAGAGAATGATCCAATTTTTGAATTGGCAAATAAGTATAAATTAGCTATTGAAATTCATCCTTATGACGGTGATAAAATGATTAAGTTAGAAAATACTTCTTGGCGTTTTCATTTAATTTGGATGTTAGCTCAATGTGGAGACGCCTATCATTTTTACACCTTAAATGGAATGCAAGAGCGTTTTTCTAACCTACGAACTTGTTTTGCTCACGGAGGTCAGTTAGCACAAATGAATTTAGGGAGAAGAATACAAGGTTTTGATGGAAGGCCTGACCTATTTGAGGGTAAAACCCACCCAAGAAAAGCAGTAGGACATCCAAATATCTATTTTGACACTTTAGTTCATGATACAGACTCTCTAAAATTAATGATAGAACGACAAGGCTCTAATCAAGTTATTATGGGCTTAGATGATCCGTACCCTCTGGGAGAAATGGAAAGTGATGCACAATCATCTTATCCTGGAAAACTTTTGGATCTGGCTGTAGACAGATCTATTATCAATAAAGAACAGTATCACGAGATTTGGGAGGACAATACTTTTAGATGGTTGTTTGGTGATGATAAAAAAGCAAAGCAAGAATTGATCAATAAAATATTAAGATAACTTCTCAACTCTAATTTTTATAAATATTTATACTTAATATATTGTAAATCTTAAATAATCTATTCATTTTTTTATTCGATAGATATTTTAAATCTACTGTTTTTGTTTATTTCTAAAGATGTCTCATCAAACTTTGGTGGGCCAAATCTACCTTTTTTATCATTTGAAAAACCATAAGGCTCTTTTGGGATTCCTAAAAAATTCGTATCCAATTTTTTATTATTATTTAGATCGTGAAAAAACGAAAAAGCATAGACTCCTTTTTTCAGTGAATGAAAAGTAAATTGTGCTTTATGATCTTTCACAAGTACATCTGCACTTTTATAGATTTCTTTCATATAGCTTTCTTCAGATTCATAGAGCGCTATGAGAATACTACCTTTATTAAATTTTGTACAGGTTATATCTAATTGAATAGATACTGTAGCTTTTTCTTGACCATGTATACTTGAAGCTAAATTTATTAAAATCAAAAATGTTAAGAATGCTGTTTTCATTACTATGGTGTCTTTTTTATTTAAATATAAAAATTTTAAGGCTGAACTCTAATTTTTAGTTTTTAAAAATTTATAAACCTAACTTTATGTTTAGTTTAATTTGTTGCAATGATAAATTTGAATTGATAAGTTTCATACTTATTATAGATCTAAGTTCTTCTAGGTTTTGATCAAAATGTTTAGCCCATTTAACTTCTTTAAATAAGTGTTTAATTTCTTTTTCTCTTTTTTGCGCATCACTTAAAGTGAATAGGAAAGGTGCCTTATCAGTAGCTGAAATCTTAATTTTAATTTTTTTAGTTTCAAAGTTTATTGAAATATAAAATTTTTTTTCTTTTTCATTTAAATGGTAAAAATCTTTCCATTGAGCAAAGGCTACTATTGTTTGTTGATTTTTATATACTGATTTAGTGGTTAGTCTCCATCTACAACTTGCAACTCTACCCCAATGATTAGATTTCCTAAAAACACCCTCCTCAGTGAAATAATACATACTATCTGACTTGCTTTTAAAATAGTTTTTTTCAGGCATTTCGAAGTTGTTAACCTCTATAAATTCACAATATGTATATTTAAAAAAGTTTGTTTTATTGTACGTTTTCAAAAGTAAAATGAATTGAATTAAAAAACGCAACCAATTTAATGATTGCGTTTAAATATTATTAAAAAATAATTAATTATTTAACTTCTTCAAAATCTACATCTTCTACGTCATCACCTTGAGCTGATGCCTCCTCTGGTTGCCCTTGTTCAGCTCCAGGATTTGCTCCAGCTTCTTGTTGTGCTTTGTACATCTCCTCAGAAGCCACTTTCCATGCTTCATTGATTTTTTCCATAGCAGCATCAATTTGTGTTAAATCTTTAGATTCATGTGCAGCCTTTAATTCTACTAAAGCAGCCTCAATTGGAGCTTTTTTATCATCTGATAATTTTTCTCCAAATTCTTTTAATTGCTTTTCGGTTTGGAAAATCATTCCATCTGCCGCATTAATTTTTTCAGCAGTTTCTTTCGCATTCTTATCTGCATCAGCATTTGCTTCAGCTTCTTGTTTCATTTTCTCAATTTCTTCCTCTGATAAACCTGATGATGCTTCAATTCTGATTTCATGAGATTTATTAGTTCCTTTGTCTAAAGCTGAAACTTTAATAATTCCGTTTGCATCAATATCAAATGTTACTTCAATTTGAGGAACTCCTCTTTGCGCTGGAGGTAAACCATCTAAATGAAAACGTCCAATAGTATTATTGTCTGCAGCCATTGCTCTTTCACCTTGTAAAACGTGAATTTCAACTGAAGGTTGATTATCTACAGCCGTAGAAAATACTTGAGATTTTTTAGTTGGAATGGTTGTATTTGCATCAATTAGTTTTGTGAAAACATTTCCCATTGTCTCAATTCCTAATGATAAAGGTGTTACATCTAATAACAAAACATCTTTTACATCACCAGTTAAAACACCACCTTGAATTGCAGCTCCTAAAGAAACTACTTCATCTGGATTTACACCTTTACTTGGAGCCTTTCCAAAGAATTTTTCAACAGCCTCTTGAATAGCAGGGATTCTTGTAGAACCACCAACTAAAATAATCTCATCAATATCTGAAGTCGATAAATCTGCATTTTTAAGTGCTGTTTGACAAGGTTTAATAGTTCTTTTTACTAAATCATCAATTAACTGCTCAAACTTTGCTTTAGATAAACTTCTTACCAAGTGTTTAGGTCCGCTAGCTGTAGCTGTAACATATGGAAGGTTAATCTCTGTTGTAGCTGAACTTGATAATTCAATTTTCGCTTTTTCAGCAGCTTCTTTTAAACGTTGTAAAGCCATTGGATCTTTTCTCAAATCCATATTTTCTTCAGCTTTGAACTCTTCTGCTAACCAGTTGATGATTTTTTCATCAACATCATCACCACCCAAGTGAGTATCTCCATCTGTTGCTAATACTTCAAAAACTCCATCTCCTAATTCAAGGATAGAGACGTCATGCGTACCACCACCAAAGTCAAATACTACTATTTTTTTATCGTCATTAGCCTTGTCTAATCCATATGCTAGTGCAGCAGCAGTAGGCTCATTAATAATTCTACTTACTTTCAACCCAGCAATTTCCCCAGCTTCTTTAGTTGCTTGTCTTTGCGCATCATTAAAATATGCTGGAACAGTAACAACAGCTTCAGAAACATCTTGTCCCAAATAATCTTCTGCCGTTTTTTTCATTTTCTGTAATACCATTGCAGATATTTCTTGTGGTGTATATAAACGACCATCAATATCAACTCGAGGAGTGTCATTATCACCCTTCACTACTTTATAAGGTACTCTAGTTGCTTCTTTTGTAGATTCAGAGAATTTATTTCCCATAAACCTTTTAATTGAATACACTGTTTTGGTTGGGTTTGTAACCGCTTGACGTTTTGCCGGATCTCCAACTTTTCTTTCACCACCTTCAACAAAGGCAACGATAGAAGGTGTTGTTCTTTTTCCTTCTGAATTAGGAATTACAACAGGTTCATTACCTTCCATTACTGAAACACATGAATTGGTTGTTCCTAAATCGATTCCAATAATTTTACTCATAACTTTATATTTATAATTTATTATTTCAACTTATGACTTTACTTAGTCAATATGTATGCCAATAGATTTTTAATTAAAGTTTGTCATATTTTCAAACCGTATTCTCATTTTTGGTGACATTTTGACATAATTTCATTTTTTTTTAGATGAATTTACCAACTTGAAAGTCATATATTTAATTATATTTGGCCTGATAGAATTGCTAAAAAATCAACAATGAGTAAATTTGACGAGAAAATTCTTTTTTATAAAAAGAATATGATTTCGATGGGACTTTCCTGTGAAGACGAATTATTTGAAAAAATTACTAGAGGTTTAGGTCCTTCAATCTTCAAAAGAGACGCAGCATCAGTATCTTCGTCTGATGAAAAAGAAGTTTTTACTGTTAAGCATAATTTTCTTATCAATAAACTGGGCTTGGAAGATGGTGTTTATTTAGATAATGCCATAGACAAGGTAGCTCTCTTGATGGGTAAAACCAATAGAGTGAAGTATAGAGCAATTTTTTATTATTTACTAGTAAAAGAGTTAGGACAAGAATCAAAATTTTAGACTAGACTAAAAATTGATTTTATTGTTAAATTCTGTTAGTTGATAAGAAGCTTTTTTAAAAATTACAAAAATAATTTTTTTAGGTATATTTTATGAAATTCACTAAAATACTGATTTTCAGGGCTTTTTAATTCCAATAAGTTATTAACAAGTATTTTGCACTTTATTTTATCTCTGTCATTAAGGCTTAAGTAGCTACCACGTTAATAAATTGTTTTTTTTAATTTTTATTTTATCAACTTTAATTCCATTTGAAATAGCAGTCTTAAAAAGTTAAAATATTGTTAATTAATTAATTAATTGTAATTTGAGAGAACTAACCAATAAATATTTTAAAAAATGGAGAAAGTTTTAAACAGATTACTTGACTTACCTCAAGTAGTCAATTCTAAATTACCAGGAAACACATTTAACTCTTGGGTTCAAGATTCTGAGAGTAACATCCCTAGTTGGGTGGGCAAGTTTTATACAGTTTCTGCGCTAGTAGTTTTATTAACATCATTAGTTGTAATTCTTTCACCCCTTTGGAATGGAGGAATGGGAGAAAAAATGGATATTGTTGCGAATATTCTATCCATGTTGATATGGGTGTATGCAGTATTTCCAATTTCGCAAGTAATTAGAACAGCTGGAGACAGTTTAGCTGAATCTAAAAGTGGAACAATAGATTTTATTTTCAAAGATTTAGCACTTACTAATATTAAAGTATTAGGTCATGTTGCTGCTATTATTGCCCTTTTTGGAGCTTTTGCAATGACATTAACATGGGCTACTTCATTAAATGTTTCAGGTGATTTTGCTGCAGGTTGGCTAGAAAATATAAGTTATGCATATGCATTACCAATGGCAGCTACTGCAGAGTTAGCTAATCTTTTAAATCTTCAGTTTATTAGTAATATTATTGCTAACGATTGGGCGAACTGGGATCCCACAATGGCATCAGGAAGTGCATGGAGTTGGGATGGTTTAATGGCTGTGGCTTGGGAATATGTAGGAGTAGTTGTGGTACTAGCTAAATTATATGTTGCTTTAGCTATTTATAAGTTCTTCTATAGTATTATTTCTAGTTTTGTAAATTTCATAAAGAATCCTTATTTGCCATTTAAGTCTAAATAATTAATTCTTATTTAACAACAATAAAAAACCCAAATAGTTTTCACTATTTGGGTTTTTAGTATGTAACTAAAATTTAGTTAGTCTTTGCTTACCGCTAACGTGTAAACAACTAAACCAAATCCAATTTTGTTAATTGCATCTCCAATGTTATAAATAACTTCCATAGAAGGAAGAACATTTTCAATACCGTTGTACCATCCATCAGTTCCAGCCATATATCCTAAAGGATAGATTGCCCAACCAACAAGAAGGAACCAACATAAAGTTTTGTGAGCCTTTAATACATTTCCACCAGCTGCTTCAGCTAATTTCTTTAGGCTACCTAACCAAACTTCGTATGCTATATAAAAATAAGCAAGACCAGAAAGTAATCCCCACATAGATGCATTTAATAGACCACCATCCCATCCAGACTCACCGAAAAATCCGGTTACTAGCATAATAGTTGAAAAACCTATTAATTTCCACATGTGTGATTTAGTTGCACCTGCTACTTTAAGTATCAAATAAAATTCAACACACATTAAAGGTACTGTTAAAATCCAATCTACATATCTGAATACTGTAGTAGAATCTCCAGCTGCATGAGCGTCTCTCATGTACATGTAGTGAACAGCAGCTATAAAAGTAATTAATCCTGATACTAAAAGAGAAGTTCTCCATTTAGCGTCAACACTGTTCATTGAAAGGAAGAAAAACACAGATGCTGCCATCATAGCCATTGCTCCTAGCCAGAAAGTAAATCCTGTGCCATCCGTTGGGACAGCAATTGCAATTAAGTTTAAATAATTCATAAAAAAATGATTTGTTAGTAATTAGTTTTTGTTTAGGTTTTATTAAAATAACCCGAACGAAAATACAAAAAAAATATTAACTTTGAAAAAAAAACCATCTTTTGAGATTACATTATCAAGATTTTATGATTTTTTTTACATTTCTGTTATTTTGGGTAAGCATTCAATTTGGTCAAATTATAGAAGACTCCATCGCATATGTAATTGTACTTTCCATTGGAATTATTCATGGATCTAATGATTTTACAATTCTAAAGAAACAACAGACTAACACTACAAATTTTTTAAAGTCTACTGGATTTTATCTGCTACTTATTGTTTTGTGTATTATGAGTTACATAGCAAACCCATTTATTTCTTTTTTATTTTTTATACTATTAAGTTCTTATCATTTCGGTGAGCAACACCTTGAGGAAAAGGTTTTCGGGTCTAAACTATTTAAATCAATTCTTTACATAGCCTATGGGATGCTTATATTTTCTCTTATTTTTATTGAGAATTTAAGTGATGTTGATGTAATCATGCAAAATTTAACTGGAAATAGTATCCCAAATGATTGGATAAATATTATGTTGATTACATCGCTGTCGTTATTAATAGTTTTATTTGTGTATCACTTTACGAGAGAAATTAAACCAAAGATTCATGTTGTCAGGGAATTGTTTTACATATTATTATTGTTTCTAGTTTTTAAAACAAGTTCTTTAATATTAGGTTTTGCAATTTACTTTGTCCTATGGCATAGTATTCCTTCGATATTAGATCAAACAAAATTTTTATCAGGTGACTATTCTATCAAGACAATTTTGGAATACTTGAAAACAGCTTTTATTTACTGGTTAATTAGTATTTTAGGATTACTCATTGCCTATTACTTTCTTGACGAAAGTCTATTTAATTCGATTATATTTATCGTTTTATTTGCTGTTACCGCGCCGCATGTCTGGGTGATGAATAAAATGAAGCAATAGGAAGTTATCTTGTGAATACTAATTCACTATCTGAAGATAAAGATTCAGTGTAAAGATAACCTTCAGTAGTGAACCCTTTGAGTTCCTCTAATGTATTGATATTATTTTCAATAATATATCTAACCATTAACCCACGTGCTCTTTTAGCATAAGTCATCACAATTTTATAGTCTCCATTTTTAAACTCTTTAAAGATTGGAGTAATCATTGAGTTTTTCAATGCTTTTTTTGGAACTGCTTTAAAGTATTCTGTACTAGCTAAATTGATTAATAAATCACCCTCATTCATTTCTTGATTTAATGAATCTGCTAAGCTTGAATCCCAAAATTTATAAAGATTATTGGCTTCACCAACATTCAGTTTAGTTCCCATTTCAAGACGATAGGGTTGAATTAAGTCTAGGGGCTTTAACAGGCCATAAAGTCCAGATAATATTCGAAGGCGACTTTGTAACAATGGTATTTTTTCTTCAGCTAGAGAGTTCACATCAATTCCTTTAAAAACTTCACCAGTAAAAGCATAAATAGCTTGCTTAGAATTCTCTAGAGAGAAAGGTTCATGCCAATTTTGATTTCTTTCATAATTTAAATCGGCTAAAGCAGGTGATATTTTCATTAAATCACTCAATTTTGATTTTGATAAACCCTTTAGTTTTTTATTAAGTAGGGAAGATTCTTTTAGGAATGAAGCTTGTGTAAAAACATTGGTTTTTGCATCACTTTCGAAATCTAAGGATTTTGCTGGAGAAATAATTATTTTCATTTATTGAATGTATTATAAAGTAAAAATAAAGATTCTAAAAGAATTTGTCAAGTTTTAGGAAGTCGAAAAAAAATAATATTAGGAATTAAGAAAAATCAGTTGATTTGAGTTACTCCTTAGAATTTAAGGTGTATGTTTTCCATTTTTCTATACAATCAGAAATATCTTTAGGAATTTCAGAATCAAACTGCATCATTTCTTTGGTTATTGGATGTCTAAACCCTAATGTTTTTGCATGTAAAGCTTGTCTTGGTAACATCTTAAAGCAATTTTCAACAAATTGCTTGTATTTTGTAAATGTAGTCCCCTTAAGAATATCGTTTCCTCCATAACGTTCGTCATTAAATAAGGTGTGACCAATATGTTTAAAGTGTGCTCGTATTTGGTGTGTTCTTCCTGTTTCTAGCTTGCATTCAACCAAAGTTACATAGGTAAAACGCTCTATTACTCTATAATGTGTGACTGCATGTTTACCAAAGTCACCCTCTTGAAAAACATCCATTTGTAAGCGGTTTTTTAGACTTCGTCCTATATTTCCTTCGATAGTCCCTTCATTATCTTTCATATTTCCCCAGACTAAAGCAAGGTATTTTCGATTTGTCTTTCTATCAAAGAATTGTTTTGACAAATGTGCCATAGCGAATTCAGTTTTAGCTACAACGAGTAATCCGCTTGTATCTTTATCTATTCTGTGAACTAGTCCCGGTCTTTCGTTACTATTTGTGGGTAAATTTTCTATATGATAAATTAGTCCATTAACAAGAGTTCCAGAAGGGTTTCCATGACCAGGGTGAACAACCATACCTGCAGGTTTATTAACAACCATTAGTGTTTCATCTTCATAAACTATATCTAAAGGAATATCTTCAGCAATTAATAAATTTTCTTGAGGCGGGTGAGCAAGTACAATTCTAACAACATCTTTGGGTTTAACTTTATGATTAGATTTAACTGCTACATCATTGACTAAAATATTACCAGCTTTAGCGGCCTGTTGTAATTTATTTCTAGTGGCATTTTCAATAAAATTCATTAAAAATTTATCAACACGAAGAGGTACTTGCCCATCAGTAGCAATAACCCTATGATGTTCATATAATTCATCATTTTCTAATTCTGGAGTGAAATCTTCTGTCATAATTTATAGTCGCTTTCCATCTCCTAAAATTAAATCAATAACCCCATTTTTCTCAAGTTTTGATCCGGGTCTTAGCTTTTTTCCATTGGATTTTAATCCACGAATAACATCTTTACCAATATCAGGGATATAGAAGAACTCCCCAATTTTAAAACCTTTAGATCGTAATTGAGTTATAGCTTGGCGTTTTGATTTTCCGTTTAGGTCAGGTACCGTAATGTCTCTGTATTTCGATGGATTTAAAGTAAGGTAGATTTTACGTTTTTCTTTAACAAAACTTCCAGACTCAGGAGTTTGCTCAATTACAGATTTTTTTGGATATTTTGGATTGTAACTTGCAGAATCTATAACTAAAAAATCTAAATTTAATTCTTTTAAAGTTGTTTCTACGTTTGATAAAGACATTTTATTTAAGTTAGGAACCTGTATTTTTTGTTCGTGATTGGTCGTATAACCCAACCACCATTTTATACCTATTATTAGTAATGATAGGCTAATTACAGCTATCACAATTTGAATAAAAAAAGACTTACTTATTAAAAATCTAAAGAAACTCATTTTTTTGATTTTTTTTATTGTTACAAATGTAGTGTAAAAATAGAATTAATCGAATTGACAATTCTTTTATCTATCAACGAAATTTTAACTAAGTTTGTGTGTAATCCAATTGATAAATGCAAAAAAATATTGCCATTGTTATGGGAGGGTATTCTTCCGAAGCAGAAATTTCTTTAAAAAGCGGTGAGGTTGTCTTCAATTCATTAGACACCGGTAAATATGCTTTGTATAAAGTTTATATTTTAAAAGAGAAATGGGTTGTTTCGAAGAACAACAAAGAATATCAAATTAATAAGAATGATTTTTCTTTTTTACTGAACACCCAGCATATACATTTTGACTGTGTATTTAACGCTATCCATGGTGACCCTGGAGAAAATGGAACATTAGTTGCCTATTTTGATTTGTTAGGCATCAAACATACTTCTGCACCTTTTTATCAAATGGCTCTAACTTTTAATAAACGAGACACTCTTAGCGTTATAAGAGGATATGGTATCCCTACTGCAACCTCTTTTTATATGCATCAAAGAGATGAAATAGTTACGAGTCATATTATAAAAAAAGTTGGCTTACCTTGTTTTGTAAAGCCTAATAGAGCGGGTTCAAGTTTTGGAATTTCCAAAGTTTATAAAGAAGAAAATTTAAAAACTGCTATAGAAAAAGCATACAGGGAAGATGAAGAAATTTTAATTGAATCTTTTTTAGATGGTAAAGAGGTCTCAGTTGGTGTTATTGACTATCAAGATGAACTCATTGTTTTGCCAATAACAGAGATTGTTTCGGAAAATGATTTTTTTGATTATGAGGCTAAATACGAGGGTAAGTCACAGGAAATTACTCCTGCCAGACTATCTCAAGTTGAAAAAGAGCTGGTAGAAAGGCAAGCCATGAAAGTATATCAAATTTTAAATATGAAAGGGTTCTCTAGATCAGAATTTATAATAGTTGATGGAGTGCCTTATTTTTTAGAAATAAATACGGTCCCTGGAATGACAGAGGAAAGTTTACTCCCTCAACAAGCTAAAGAAGCCTCTATTAGTCTTTCAGAGTTATTTGATAATGCCATACAGGTGGCACTAAAATAAATATTATGAAAAAAGCAGTTTTTCCAGGTTCATTTGATCCAATTACTTTGGGTCATAAGGATATTATTACGCGAGCAATCCCACTATTTGATGAAATCACCATCGCTATTGGAATTAATTCTAGTAAGAACTACATGTTTTCTTTAGCGCAAAGAAAAAAATTTATTGAAGAGTGTTTTCAAGAACATGATAATGTGAAAGTTACTACATATCAAGGCTTGACTGTAGATTTTTGCAAAACACATGCTATAGATTATATTATTAGAGGCCTTAGAAATCCTGCAGATTTTGAATTTGAAAAAGCGATAGCACTTACGAATAGAGATTTAGCACCAATTGAAACAGTTTTTTTATTAACTGCAGCAAAAACATCTTATATTTCCTCTTCTATTGTGAGAGATATTTTACAAAATGGAGGAGATGTGTCTAGCTTAGTTCCTTCTTCGGTCATTTCATAAATCGGTGCTTAATAAATTATTTTAATGAAAAAGATATTTCTTCTTCTAATTACTGTCCTATTTACGACATGTCAACACCATAACAACAATACCTTTATCACTCAGTTTGAAAAATCTGGAGGTACAGAAACATCACAGTATGCAGATGTTATTAATTATTTCAAAGAACTTTCCAGTACATATCCAGAACTTTCTGTTTTTGAGATGGGGGAAACAGATGCTGGTTATCCTCTGCATTTGGTGGTTTTTGATGCTGATGGTAAAACACAATTAAATACCCTTAAAAATTCTACAAAAAACAGCGTATTAATTAATAATGGAATTCACCCTGGAGAATCTGACGGAATAGATGCATCAATGCTTTTACTAAGAGATATTGTGCAAAATGATTCTTTGAAAAAGAGATATCAAAATACACTTATTGCGGTGATTCCAATTTATAATATTGGAGGATCTTTAAATAGAAACTCCCACACCAGAGCAAATCAAAACGGTCCAATAGAATATGGATTTCGAGGAAATACTAGGAACTTTGATTTAAACAGAGATTTTATAAAGCAAGACACTAAAAATTCAGCAGCCTTTGCAAAAATTTTTCATACGCTAGATCCAGATATTTTTATAGACAATCACGTGAGCAATGGAGCAGATTATCAATATGCCATTTCACATCTATTCACTCAACATAATAAACTAGGAGCTTCACTAGGTGAATTTATAGAAACTCAGATGAGGCCTGCTATAGAAAGATCTATGGCTACTAAAAATATGCCTATTACACCCTATGTAAATGTCTGGGGAGGAACACCTAAAGAGGGGTGGTCTCAGTTTTATGATTCTCCAAGGTATTCTACAGGGTATACTACATTGTTTAATACTTTCGGAATGATGGTAGAGACTCATATGCTAAAACCTTATAAGATACGTGTAGAGCAAACCTATGGGTTATTATTATCTATGTTAGATTATACACAAGACCACTCCGAAGAGATAAAAGCTATTCGTAGAAATGCAATAGATGAAATTTTAAAAAAGAAGACGTACCCGATCGCATTTGAAATTGACTCTCAAAAAGAACCTTCTATAATTCAATTTAGAGGTTATGAAGGAAGTATTATAGATAGTAAAGTAACCATTGGCAAACGACTAGTATATGATACTTCAAAGCCCTATTTAGCCCCTGTAAATTACTACAATGAATACAGGGCAGCAAAAGAAACTACCATTCCAAAAGCTTACATTTTGAGACAAGGGTGGCATCGTGTAATAGAGCGTTTAGAAAACAATCAAATCTCTTATACTCAGTTTGAAAAAGACACCACTTTAGTTGTAGAAACAATGCATATAGATGATTATAAAACAAGATCAAGTGCTTATGAAGGTCATTACCTTCATTACAACACTTCAATAAAAATTGATTCAATTGCTGTTCATTTTTCTAAAGGAGATCTTTTCATACCTGTTAATCAGAAAGGAGCAAGGTATCTAATGGAAACTCTTGAGCCAGAGGCTACTGATTCTTTTTTTAATTGGAATTTCTTTGATACAGTTTTACAGCAAAAAGAAGGGTATTCAAGTTATGTTTTCGAGGATGTTGCTGAGCAAATTTTAAAAGAAAATACGATCATTAAGGATGCTTTTGAAGCGAAGAAAGCAACCGATAAAGATTTTGCTAAGAATCCAAGAGCTCAGTTAAACTTTATCTACAAAAGAAGTTTACATTATGAAAAAGCACATTTATTATTGCCTATTTATAAAACCTATGAATAGATAAAACAAGTTTTCAGAAAGCAATATTTTCACTAACTTGTTGGTCTAATAAAATTCACCATGCAAACACTTACGATTAACGGTCAGGACTATAAAGTTGATGCACCAGAAAGCATGCCTTTACTATGGGCTATAAGAGATTTAATAGGACTTACAGGAACTAAGTTTGGGTGTGGAGTTGCTCAATGTGGTGCTTGTTCCATAATGATAGACGGAACAGTTGTTCGTTCATGTAGTACTATGGTTAGCCAAGCTATTGGTAAGAATATTACTACTGTTGAAGGTACTTCAGAAAGTTTAGAAGCTTTACGACAAGCATGGCGAAATAACAGTGTGCCTCAATGTGGTTATTGTCAATCAGGTCAGTTGATTTCTGCGGCTGAATTATTAGACACCAATAATAACCCAACAGATAAAGATATAGACAATGCTATGAGTGGAAATATTTGTAGATGTGGAACCTATGTCAGAATCAAAAAGGCAATAAAAGAAGCAGTTGAACTTAAAAAACAAGTCTAAATGGAAAAGATAGAAATGAAACGAAGAGATTTTGTAAAAATACTGGGTTTGGCCTCCGGAGGTTTATTATTTGGATGTAATGTTTCTGCAGATAAAGTTGTAGTGAACACCTTAGAGAATGGAATCTCTTTTGTGCCAAATCTTTTTATTCAACTTCAGAAAGATGGGAAATTAACAATTGTTGTCGCCCGTTCAGAGATGGGTCAAGGGATTAGAACTTCAATGGCATCAGCTATAGCTGAAGATTTAGAGGCAGATTGGAAATATGTAACGGTGCAACAAGCAACAGGTGATTCAAAATTTGGAAATCAAAATACAGATGGATCCAGAAGTATAAGAACACTTTTGAAACCCATGCGAAAAATGGGGGCAATGGCACGCACAATTCTTGAGCAGGCAGCTGCAAAAAAATGGAACATTCCTGTTTCAAATTGCAAAGCAGAAAATCATTTTGTAAAAAATAGTGCAACAGGGGAGGAAATCTTTTTCGGTGATTTGGTAGAGGAAGCAAAAACTATTGCAATTCCGTCAGATGAAAATATTATATTAAAAGATAAAAAAGAGTTCAAATATATTGGTAAGAAAGTTATTCGTGGGATAGACATGGAAGATTTCCTTCATGGAAAAGCCAACTACGGATTAGATGCTCGATTGCCAAATATGAAATTTGCTTCAATAGCTCGAAGCCCAGTAACTTTTGGAGCTGTAAAAAGTTATGACACTTCAGAAACTATTGAAATAAACGGTGTAGAGCAGGTAGTTCAACTGGATAGATTAATTCCTCCTGCTGGTCAGTTTTTCGGAATGTTAGGTGGAGTAGCTGTTATTGCGAATAATACTTGGTCTGCTTTTCAAGGAAAAAATAATTTAAATATTGAGTGGGAATCAGGTTTAAATGAAACCTATGATTCTGAAAAGTTTAAAGAAAAATTAATTGGTAGAATTCACAACAAAGCAAAAGTAGTTCCGCCGTTTAAGGGTAATGTGGATAAGGCTTTTGAAAATGCAGATAAAGTAATTGAAGCCACGTATACAATGCCTCATTTAGTTCATGCACCAATGGAAGTTCCAAATGCTTTAGCATGGGTTCGTGACGGTAAGTGCGATGTTTGGGCGCCAGTTCAGGATCCGCAAACAGTGAGGGCAGAAATTGCTCATTTCTTTGGATTTGCAATTGAAGATATTACTATTAATGTAATGATGTTAGGAGGAGCCTTTGGTCGAAAATCAAAATCAGATTTTGTTGTAGAGGCTGTTGCATTATCTCAAAAAATTAAAGCACCTGTTCAAGTTGTGTGGACTCGAGAAGATGATATACAGCATAGTTTTTATCATGCTCAAAATGCACAATATTTAAAAGGCTCATTAGATAAAGAGGGGAAAGTGACAGGTTGGCTTCACCGTGTGGCATTTCCATCAATTACCTCTAGCTTTAAGCCTATGTCAAATTATATCGCTGGTTTTGAGTTGGGAATGGGTTTCACTAATAATCCTTATGACATTGAAAATATTCAAATAGAAAATGCCAAAGCAGAGTCTCATCTTCGAATAGGATGGTTGCGTTCGGTTTCTAATATTATTAGTGGGTTTGGAATCAATTCTTTTGTTGATGAATTGGCAATGGTATCAGGAAAAGATGCCATAGATTTTCGATTAGATTTATTAGGTAAAGATAAACTCCCAACTGAAAAATCGCCTCACCCATTTAATGTAGCACGACTAAAAAATGTATTATTAGAAGCAAAAAAACTATCAAAATGGGGTAGAGAATTACCTGAAGGTCACGGTTTAGGAGTTGCCATTCATTATAGTTTTTATAGTTACGTAGCAACGGTAGTTGAGGTATCTGTAAAAAGTAAAAAAGTGAAAGTTGAAAATATCTATTCTGTATTAGATTGTGGAATGTATGTGAATAGAGATGCTGTAATCAATCAAATGGAAGGTGCGGCAATTTTTGGGATGTCTATTACCATGTTTGGAAAAATATCGACAAAAGATGGGGTTGTAGAGCAAAGTAATTTTCATGATTATCAAATGACAAGAATGATAGATGCACCAAATATTCATGTTCATTTAGTAGACAATGAGGAAGATCCAACAGGAGTAGGAGAGCCTGGAGTTCCTCCAGTTTCAGCTGCAATTACAAATGCTATTTTTAATGCATCAGGAAAACGAGTAAGGTCTTTGCCATTATCTGATCATGGGATGGTTTAGTGCGCTATTTTGAAAAGTAGATGTTATAAGTTTACTTCTTAAAATTTATATTCAGACAGTGATTTTGGAAATTTTTCTGGATTTGCAACTAAATGATATCTAGGGTCATCAATATCTTCCTCAATTATTTGATGAAAAATTGGATTCGCCTTGTATAATAATATTTTACAATCTGCACTGAGATGTTTTAGTTTGATTTTTTTTCCAGCATTTTGATATTTTTCAACCAATACAAAAATAGCTTCCAAAGCTGAATGGTCAGAAACTCTAGATTCAACAAAATCAATCTCTACTGAGTTTGGATCATTTTTGACATCAAATTTTTCATTAAAAGCTGAAATACTTCCAAAGAATAATGGTCCCCATATTTCATATACTTTAGTGCCATCTTCTCTGATTCGTTTTCTAGCTCTAATTCGCCTAGCATTTTCCCAAGAGAAAACTAAGGCACTAACAATTACTCCTGCAATAACAGCTATGGCTAGATCAAAAATAACAGTTAGTCCAGAAACTAAAATTAATACAATAAGGTCTGCAACAGGGATCTTATTCATAATTCTAAAACTAGACCAAGCAAAAGTTCCAATAACTACCATAAACATTACTCCAACTAAGGCCGCAATAGGCACTTGTTCTATGTAGGAAGATGCAAAAAGTATGAAAATCAACAGCATTACTGCAGCAGTTATTCCAGACAAACGGCCTCTACCACCTCCTTTGATATTAATAATAGATTGTCCAATCATAGCACAACCTCCCATACCACCAAAAAATCCTGTGACAACATTAGCACTACCTTGAGCGATACATTCACGATTAGAATTCCCTCGTGTTTCTGTTAAGTCATCTACTAAATTAAGAGTCATTAGAGACTCTATTAATCCAATGGCTGCGAGTATTCCCGCATAAGGAAGAATAAACCAAAACGTATCTAAATTCATTGGAATTTTAGAGAAGGTATCTAATACTGGAACCGGAAACCCTCCTTTTAAACCTTCTCCACCGCCATCTCTTATAAAAGATCCAACAGTTGCAACGTCTAAATTTGAAAATATAACAATTCCAGCCACAACTAAAATTGCAATTAATGCTTCAGGTAATTTTTTTGTAGCCTTTAACTTTGGTAAGCCCCACATAATTAACATGGTTAGTCCGACTAGGCCAATCATCATATATAGGCTTTCACCTTCTAACCAAACCTTCTCGCCGCCAAGAGTTGTTTTGAACATACCTAGTTGAGATAAGAAAATTACAATAGCCAATCCGTTTACAAATCCCATCATTACTGGATGAGGAATTAAACGAACAAATTTCCCAAGTTTAAAAACTCCTGCTAGTATTTGAATGAGTCCCATTAAAATTACGGTTAGAAAAAGGTAATAAAGGCCCAGATTTTCATTTGGTGTTCCCATGGCATTCCCTTCACTTACCAAACTTACCATCACAACTGCCAATGCACCTGTAGCTCCAGATATCATACCTGGTCTTCCTCCAAAAATAGCGGTAATTAAACCCACCATAAAAGCTGCATATAAACCCACTAAAGGGTCTACACCAGCAACAAAAGCAAAAGCTACTGCTTCTGGAACAAGTGCCAAGGCAACTGTAATTCCTGAAAGAATATCATTTTGTATGTTTTTTACTCTTTTTCTAACGAAAGCATTCATATTTTTAGTTCAGTTTTTTAGAAGTCGGCAAAGATAGAAGAATAAATGGAACGTACATAGTGTCATTTTACGAAACTATGGTGTAAAAAAAGAACTATTTTATTGCTCTTGGTAATACTTTTTGAAAACCAAATGAATATTTTGATAACTATTCTCTAATGCTTTTGATGCATCTTTTCTATTTTTAAACATAGCAATAGTTATTCCCTCTTCAAGTTGAGGAATTAACACTCCATCACTTTTTGTTTCCATTTCATACCAATGGGTTTCCTTCAAATTGTTTTGATTGTTGTGGTAGAAAATATGGTAAGTAGTAATTAAAAACTTATCTAAAGTTAGTTTAGAAACCCCACACTCTTCTTCAACTTCTCTAAGAGCTGTTTCTTTAATTTGTTCTCCTTTTTCAATTCTTCCTTTTGGTAAATCCCATTTACCACCCCTAAAAATGAATAAAAATTCTTTTCTTGAATTAAGTACTAAGCCACCAGCAGCAGTAATTAAATTAAAATTACTCTTAAAATCTGTCCAAGATTCTTCAAGGTCTTCACAGAGTAAGATAAAGCCTTTGACTCTTCCGCCTTTAAGTTTATGGATAATTTCTGAAATGGTAAAATTTTTATAATGTAGAATATTTAAATCACTTTCTTCAAAAGAAGAATCTATTAAGATAATAGGTCTTTCATAAATAAAAACTTTATACATTTGCCTACATGATTTTAAACAAAGATACAGCAAAAAAAACAGCAGAAGTTTTACTTAAAGTTAAAGCTATTAAGTTGAGTCCATCAGATCCATTTAGATGGGCATCTGGTTGGAATTCTCCAATTTATTGTGATAATAGAGTGACGTTATCTTATCCCTCTGTTCGTGTGTTTATCAAAGAAGAAATTTCTAAAATAGTAGAGATTCAATATGGTAAGCCTGATGTTATAGCAGGTGTTGCTACTGGCGCTATTGCTATAGGTGTATTGGTGGCTCAAGAATTGGGTGTTCCCTTCATTTATGTGAGACCTGAGCCTAAAAGTCATGGTCGTAAAAACCAAATAGAAGGTCATTTAGAAAGTGGTCAAAATGTTGTTGTTATTGAAGATTTAATCAGTACTGGTAAAAGTAGTTTAAATGCTGTATCAGCATTAAAAGAAGCAGGAGCTGTTGTGAAAGGTATGGTAGCTATCTT
>ENA-UZXD01006281-UZXD01006281.1-metagenome-genome-assembly--contig:-Day-3-50m-contig-6281_pt1 | contig 19527 bp, 13 predicted proteins | sample MGYA00260344_ERZ794904 | MGnify/ENA metagenome assembly ERZ794904 | reverse complement strand
AGCAGGTGCTTCTTCTTCAGCAGGTGCTTCTTCAGTAGGGGCTTCTTCTTCAGCAGGCGCTTCTTCAGCTGGCGCTTCTTCAGCAGCAGGTGTTTCTTCAGCAGGTGCTTCTTCTTCAATCAATGCCTGTTCAGCTTTAAGTTTTCTTTTTTCACTTGCCTCTTTTTCTAATTCAAGAGCCTTATTTTTATTATCAGCTGATTCTTTATCAAGTTTAGCTTTTTTACCATCAACGCTTGATTGTTTTTCAGAAATCCATGCTTCAAATTTTTCTTCAGCTTCTTCCTCCGTTAGTGCTCCTTTTTTTACACCATTTAATAGATGATTTTTTAGAAGAACTCCTTTATAGGATAAAATAGCTCTAGCTGTATCAGTTGGCTGGGCACCAAATTGAATCCATTTAACACACTCTTCCAAATCAAGATCAATTGAAGCTGGGTTTATATTTGGATTGTAGGTTCCTAATTTTTGTAAGTAACGTCCGTCTCTTTTTGCTCTTGCATCAGCCGCTACTATCCAGTAAAAAGGCTTTCCCTTTTTACCGTGTCTTTGAAGTCTAATTTTTACTGCCATATCAAATTAATTTGTAAGGTCCGAAACCTTTGTTATTAATGAAGTGCAAATTTAATTTTTTTTTCTAAACTAACAAATGATTTTTTTTAAAAGCAAATGAGTTAATAACTTAGAAAGATTCTTCTATTTATTAATGAAAAGATAGCTAAATTTAATTTTATAATTTTTAATTAATGTTTTTAGTTTTTGACACAGAAACCACTGGTTTACCAAAAAAATGGAATGCCCCTGTTAGTGATATTGATAATTGGCCTAGATGTGTTCAGTTGGCATGGCAATTACATGATATTAAGGGTAAATTGATATCAAATCACAGTTATCTTATAACTCCACAAAACTTTAATATTCCATTTGAAGCTGAAAAAATACATGGAATTTCAACAGATTTGGCTCTAAAAATTGGAAAAAATATAAATGAAGTTTTAGAATTATTTATTTCTGATTATGAAAAATCAGGTTTTTTAGTTGGACATAATGTAAAATTTGATATAAATATTTTAGGGTCAGAATTATTTAGGATAGGCCATTCTATTGATATTTCTAAAAAAGATGTTTTAGATACCTGTAGTGAATTAACTGCTGACGTATGCAAACTTCCTGGTGGAAGAAGAGGGAAATTTAAGTTTCCAACATTAGTAGAAATTTACTCTTTATTATTTAAAGAGAAATTTAGTGAGGCACATAATGCATCTGCGGATGTAGAGGCAACTTCAAGAGTGTTTTTTGAATTGGTTAGAAAAGGTGTGTTTGATCAATCTGTTTTTAAAGGATATCCAGAGTTAATAAATAACTTAATAAATGATGATGACACACCAATTCAAATATTAGGATTAAAGCACTTAAATTTAAAAAAAGAATCTGAAAAGATTAATAAAAGTTTAAGTAAGGAGAATAAAATTGAAAATAAAATTGTTAAAGAAATTCCAGAAGAATTAAAATCTATTCCCTTTGTTCATCTTCATAATAATTCTCAATTTTCTGTTTTACAATCAACCTCTAGGATAATAAACTTAGTGAGAAAAGCAGCTGAATTTAAAATGCCTGCAATTGCTATTACAGACCGAGCAAATATGATGGGATGCTTTCATTTTATAAGAGCTATAAAAAATCATAACAGTCTAATTTTAAATGAATCAGAGGGTAATAAAATTAAACCAATTATTGGTTGTGAGTTAAATGTATGCAATAACCATTTAGATAAAAGCCATAGAGATGATGGATACCAAATTGTCTTTTTAGCAAAGAACAAGAATGGTTACCAAAATTTATCAAAAATGTGTTCGTTAGGCTACACAGATGGTTTTTATTATGTGCCTAGAATTGATAGAGAAATCGTTGAAAAATACAAAGAAGATCTTATAGTATTATCAGGAAATATGTATGGTGAAATAGCTTCTAAGATTCTAAATATTGGAGAGAATCAGGCTGATGAAGCTCTTTTATGGTGGAAAAAAATTTTTAAAGGAGATTTTTATTTAGAAATCATGAGACATGGCCAGGAAGATGAAGATCGCGTGAATACCGTTTTAAAAAAGTTAGCTCATAAACATGATATTCAAATAATTCCTACAAATAATAGTTTTTACATAAATAAAGAAGATGCTAATGCTCATGATATTTTATTATGTGTAAAAGATGGAGAAAAACAGTCTACTCCTATTGGTAGAGGGAGGGGTTTTAGATACGGTTTGCCCAATCAAGAGTATTATTTCAAATCACCAAATGAAATGAAGCTCTTATTTAAAGATATGCCTAATGCTATTACAAATATTTTGGATGTAGTAGATAAAATTGATGAGTATGATCTTGCTAGAGAAGTCCTTCTTCCTAAATTTAGTATTCCAAAAGAATTTAAGTCTAAAAGCAAAACTAAAGAAGATATTGAAAATGAATACTTAAAACATTTAACTTATGAAGGGGTAAAAAAATGTTATAATAAGATTTCAAAAGAACTTGATGAAAGAATTTTATTTGAATTAAATGTCATAAAGAATTCAGGATATCCAGGATATTTTTTAATTGTTCAAGATTTAATAAAAGCGGCAAGAAACATGGGAGTTTCAGTTGGGCCTGGCAGAGGATCTGCAGCTGGATCAGTTGTTGCTTTTTGTTTAGAAATAACAAAAATTGATCCAATAAAATATGATTTGCTTTTTGAAAGATTTTTAAATCCAGATAGGGTGAGTATGCCAGATATTGATATTGATTTTGATGATGAGGGAAGAAATAAAGTAATTGACTACGTGATTGAAAAGTATGGGTCAAATCAGGTAGCTCAAATAATAACATATGGAAAAATGGCAGCAAAATCTTCTATTAGGGATACGGCTAGAGTTCTTGATTTGTCACTTGGAGATGCTGATAGATTAGCTAAATTAATTCCTAACTTAAAATTAAAAGACATTTTTGAAAGAGACGAAAAAAAATTAAGTAACGATTTAAGATCAGAAGAATTTAGTAATGTTATGGAACTAAAATCTTTGTCAAATGGAGATGATTTACAAGCAGAAACTATTAATCAAGCAAGAGTTTTAGAAGGGAGTCTTAGAAATATAGGAACTCATGCATGTGGCATTATAATTACACCTGATGACATTACTAATTTTGTTCCTATTGCTACTGCTAAAGATTCTAATTTATATGTCACTCAATATGATAATGCAGTAGTTGAAAGTGCAGGTCTTTTAAAAATGGATTTTTTAGGATTAAAGACACTAACATTAATAAAGGATACAGTCAAGCTGATTAAGTATAAACATAATATTGAATTAGATATTGATTCAATTCCTTTAAATGATTCAAAAACTTATGAGTTATTTCAAAAAGGTAATACCGTTGGAATATTCCAGTATGAAAGTGCTGGAATGCAAAAATACCTTAGAGATTTAAAGCCTACAATTTTTGAAGATCTCATTGCGATGAATGCTCTATATCGCCCAGGTCCATTAGAGTATATACCTTCTTTTGTAAACAGAAAAAATGGAAAAGAAGATATATCATATGACATTCCAGTTATGGAAGAATTTTTAAAAGAAACTTATGGCATAACTGTTTATCAAGAACAAGTAATGCAACTTTCTCAAAAACTAGCTAATTTTTCAAAGGGTGATGCTGATTTATTGAGAAAAGCTATGGGGAAGAAAATATTGGATCTTTTAAATAAACTCAAGCCAAAATTTTTAGATGGAGGAGAATCTAATGGACATCCTAGAGAAATCCTTGAAAAAATTTGGAAGGACTGGGAAGCTTTTGCATCATATGCTTTTAATAAATCACATTCAACATGTTACGCTTTGATTGCATATCAAACAGCTTATTTGAAATCACATTACCCAGCAGAATATATGGCAGCAGTATTATCAAATAATATGAATGATATAAAACAGGTTAGTTTTTTTATGGAAGAATGTAGGAGGATGTCAATTAGTGTTTTAGGTCCAGATGTTAATGAATCATATTACAAGTTTACCGTAAATGACAATAATGATATTAGATTTGGAATGGGAGCAGTTAAAGGGGTTGGTTCAGGTGCTGTTAATTCAATAATTAAAGGAAGACAGGGAAAAAAATATAAATCAATTTTTGATTTAACTAAAAATATTGATTTAAGAGCTGCTAATAAAAAAGCATTTGATAGTTTAGTTTATGCTGGAGGCTTTGATTCTTTTAAAGGAGTTCATAGAGCTCAATATTTACATGATAATGGAGATGGAATTACTTTTATAGAAAAAGCACTAAAGTTTGGTTCTAAATTTCAGGAAAACAAAAATTCTGCTCAAGTTAGCTTGTTTGAAAATTCTTCAGAAATACAATTAAATGAACCTCAAGTCCCAGACTGTACACCATGGTCTACTTTAAGTCAATTGAAGCAAGAAAAGGAAGTAGTAGGAATTTATATTTCTGGCCATCCTTTAGATGATTTTAGATTACCAATAGACCATTTTTGTAATGCCTCCCTAGAAGTTTTAAAAAATTTAGATGATTTAGTAAATAAAGAGCTAAGACTGGGTGGAATAGTAGGAGAAATAGAACATAGAATTTCTAAAAATGGAAAAGGATGGGCAAGATTCACTTTTGAAGATTATAAAGATTCATATGATTTTAGAATTTTTGGAGAAGAATATTTAAAATTTAAACATTTCTTATTAGAGAATAACTTTTTGTTTTTAAGAGTATTAGTAAAAGAAGGATGGAGAGATAGAGATACAGGAATAACAGGTGAACCAAGAATTACCTTCTTATCATTTCAACAACTACAAGACACACTTGCTAATAATGCTAAAAAATTGACATTACAATTAGATATAAATGATTTTGATGATCAAAAAATAGATGAATTAAAAAAGATCTTTAAAAAACATAAAGGAAAACAAAAGTTAGAGATTTCTTTTTTTGAAAATGATGAAAAAATAAAATTAACTATGCCAAGTGAGAATCATAAAATATCAATCACGGAAGATTTAATTTCCTCAATTGAAAAAAACAATTTACATTTTAAATTAAATTAATTTTTATTTATAAAATCAGTATTTTTACACAAAAATTATAATTATGGCATTAGAAATTACAGATGCTAACTTTGATGAATTAGTTCTAAAATCTACAAAACCTGTTATCGTTGATTTCTGGGCTGAGTGGTGTGGACCATGCAGAATGCTGGGACCTATAATTGAAGAAGTTAGTAAAGATTACGAAGGAAGAGCAGTAGTTGGCAAATTAGATGTTGATTCTAATCAAGAATTTGCAGCTAAATTTGGAGTAAGAAATATTCCTACTGTTTTAGTTTTTAATAAAGGAGAGCTTATAAATAGACAAGTTGGAGTATCTCCAAAAAACATTTATACAGAAAGTTTAGACGCTTTATTATAGTTTATCGTATTTCCCTATTTGTTTGTAGAATTAAAAATGCAGTGTATATTTGCTCTCGCTAATCTAGGTCTGGTAGTTCAGCTGGTTAGAATACCTGCCTGTCACGCAGGGGGTCGCGGGTTCGAGTCCCGTCCAGACCGCAAAATCATCCTCCAATTTGGGGGATTTTTTGTTTCATAAACCTTGCTAATCAACATTTTATATTTAATTTTTAAACTAAAATAATTTTGTATTGTCTTAATTACTAATAATATTGAATTATGAAATATATATATTATTTATACGTTTGTTTATTGATTTTTTCATGCAAAGGAACTGAGAATATAGAGGAGGAAGTTAATTGCTCAGGAGATTATTCAACTGAAAATATTCTGACAAATATAAATTCAGAAACATTTAATAATGATGAATCAGTTAATAAATACAGTAGGTACTCATGGTCTTCAAATGACTCAAATAGAATATTGAAAGGAAATGGCATACCCAATCATGAGGTTGGGACGTTTCCAAACTCTAACAATCCTAACACTATTAGAGAACAGTCTGTAAATAAAAATTTTACTCTTTGTCCCTCTGTAATTTCTGAGGGCGGTTTAGATATAGTTGGACCAGCAATGGTAATTGCTTATGCTTTAAATAGCGTCAAATTTGACCCTGCAACAGCTGGCAGGTGTAACGATGCTGGAGAATGTAGTTTAGCACAAGGACAAGGAAATTGGAATATTGAGGCACTTGGTCACAACACTTTTAATTTTGGGGATGATATGAATCACGCTCATGTCCAACCTAATGGCGCATACCATTATCATGGAATACCTGAACTATTGATAGAGTTTCTTGGAGATAATGAAGGCATGACCTTAGTTGGATGGGCAGCTGATGGTTTTCCTGTTTATGCCAGGTATGGTTTTTCAGATGCTAATGATTCTGCTAGTCAAGTTATAGCGTTACAATCAAGCTATAGATTGAAAAGCCAACCTGATACCAATCGACCTATGGTTTTGACTAGCTTAGCTGGAGGTCCTGGTCAAGGAACAACTAATCCAAATATACCTATTCCAATGGGAGCGTTTACTCAAGATTATGAATATGTTGATGGTCTGGGAGATTTAGATCAATGTAATGGGCGATATGGCGTAACATCTGAATTTCCTAAGGGAATTTATTATTATGTGGTTAGTGATGATTTTCCTTTTTTTACAAGATGTTTAAAAGGAAATATTTAAAAAAGGGTGTGTTCTAAAATGTGTTCGAGTCCCGTCCAGACCGAAATTTATAAACCCTTGATTATAAAGAGATTATGTTTTTATAAAATCCACTATTTTTCAATAGGCTTCATATCCAAATGGTTTTGTACTTTTAAGAACCTGTTTTTTTATTATCTAAATAAATATCTCTTATGAAAAAATTAATTCACCTAATAACTCTTTTTATATTCATCGCTATAAATGCACAAGAAAAGTCTGTTCCATTTTTTATAAATGGTGAAGCTCAAGTAGTGGGATCATTTAAAGATGAAACTAAGTGGATACGTCATGATCTTTGGGTTGAAACATCTTTTGACTCTGATGATGATGGAAAAATGGATCGAATGCATGTTGACGTTACTCGACCTGCTCAAACAGAAGATGGATTAAAACTTCCAGTAGTTTATGAATCTAGCCCATATTATGCTGGTACTGCTGGACTTGCAACAGGCTTATTTTGGGATGTAAAACATGAGTTAGGTCAGCAGCCTAAACCTAGAAAACATGTAGAGGTAATTAGAAAAGGCAAACGTCCAATCATATCAAATTCACAAATAAGAACTTGGGTTCCCAGAGGTTTTGTAGTTGTTCACTCATCATCTCCGGGCACAGGTTTATCAGATGGTGCTCCTACTGTGGGAGGAATAAATGAATCGCTGGCTCCAAAGGCTGTAATAGATTGGTTAAACGGAAGAGCAAGGGGGTACACTTCTAGAGAAGGGACTAAAGAAGTAGTTGCTTACTGGTCTACTGGAAAAGTAGGAATGACAGGGACTTCTTATAATGGCACCTTACCATTAGCAGCAGCTACAACTGGAGTGGAAGGATTAGAGGCTATCATTCCTATTGCACCGAATACATCATATTATCATTATTATAGATCTAATGGTTTGGTTCGATCACCTGGAGGTTATTTGGGTGAAGATATAGATGTTTTATATGATTTCATTCACAGTGGAAAAGAAGAAAATAGGGCTCGAAATAATAGGGTGATAAGAGATACTGAAATGATTAATGGAATGGATAGAATAACAGGAGACTACAACGATTTTTGGGAGGGTAGAGATTATCTAAATCAAATGAAACCTATGAAAGCAGCATTGTTAATGGCTCATGGATTTAATGATTGGAATGTTATGCCAGAACATAGTTATCGTATCTCTAAAAAAGCAATAGAAATGGGAATTCCAACACAAATATATTATCATCAAGATGGACATGGCGGTCCACCACCACTAAAAATGATGAATAGATGGTTTACTCGCTACTTATTTGGGATAGAAAATGGCGTAGAAAAAGACCCTAAAGCCTGGATAGTTAGAGAATATAATTCCCGACAAAAACCAACCCCCTACCAAGCATATCCAAATCCAGATGCCTCGTTAGTAACTTTATCTCTTCATCCTGGAGCGCCAGGAACAGGAGGTTTATTTCTCAAGAAAAACAAAATAAAAAAACTAGAAATACTAACAGATGATTATTCTTATGACGGAGCTTCTCTAGCTAAAGCTAAAACCTCAGAAAATAGACTTCTATATCTTAGTCCTGTTCTTAAAGAAGACATTCATTTGTCTGGATTATCAACTCTAACCATTAAAGTAGCTAGTAGTAAAAAAGCTGCAAATTTATCAGTTTGGCTAGTTTCACTCCCTTGGAATTCTGATCAGAAAGCCAAAATAACTGACAATATAATAACACGAGGTTGGGCAGATATTCAAAATTATAAATCATTGACGGAGAGTACAAATTTAATCCCTGGTAAATTTTATACGATGAGTTTTGATTTACAACCCGATGATCAAATTATAAAAAAAGGTCAGCAAATAGGATTGATGATCTTTTCAAGCGATCCTGAATTTACATTACATCCTAAACCGGGTACAATACTAACTGTGGACATTAATTCTACTTCGTTAAAGATCCCTGTGATTGGAGGACGTAAATCTTTTTATAGGGCTACTAAATAATAAAGACTTTTAAACTTTTGTTCTACGGAACAAAAGTTATTGGGACATTAAATAAGAATGAAATATATTTTATTATTCAGTTTACTAGTAGTGATGAGTTGCTCTAGTAAAAACAATTCAAAAAAAACATCGACAGCAACGAAGAAACAAGAAAATTTGATTGCAGTTCTCGATACTATTTGGCGGTCTGAACAGCGACCAATTACATTAAGAGATTCGCTTATGCAAATATATGGCGCTGAATCGGAATTAGTAAAGGAACAACAAGACATTTACGAGAGCAACCACATAATTAATGAACAAAAAGTAAAAAATATTCTAGATAAATATGGATGGCCAACAAAAGAAATGGCAGGCGAACAAGGAAATTGGACCATATGCAATGTCATTCAACATTCAGATAATGAGGTTCGAATACAATACCTTCCAATAATGAGACAGGCTGTTAGAGATAAAAAGCTAGAACCTCGGTTTTTAGTTAGAGCAGAAGACAGAATAGCCACTGAAAGAGGAGATTTACAAATCTATGGCGGACAAATGAAATATTACCCAGAAACTAAAAGTTTTAACCTGTGGCCAGTTTTTGAACCAGAAAATATAGATAAAAGAAGAGCTGAAATTGGACTTGATTCAATCGCTATATTTCTGAAGAATAGATTTAATTTTGAATGGAATCTCGATGAGCAAATAAAGCGAACAGCTGAATTTGAAAGAAATCGAATTTAAGTGCTAGATTCATTCTATGTTGTTTAATATATGATTGATGAGTTTTGAAATTGTTTTAATTATAAAAATTAGGTTTTATTTTGGCTATAAATGGAAGTAAAGAATCAACCAATTTCATTTTTTTGGCAGCAATATTGATATTTTCTTCTGGATCATTCCTGTGATCGTATAATTCTATTTTGGGACTTTCATTTCTATAAAATTGGGTAAGACGATAACGATCTGTTCTCATACTGACTCCTTCTTCCCAAAAACTAAAAGCTTTTTGATTTTTGGCAATTTTTTTATTTTGTATTAGACTGAGAAGACTTTCACCGTCTAATTCGTAGGGGTTTTTTAAACCACAAAGCTCCATTAAGGTAGGATAGAGGTCAACAGTCTCAACTATTGTATTGATTTTTTTTTGAACTGTTTTAATCCCTGGCACTTTTATAATAAGCACGCTTTTTAAAGATCTTTCAAAAAGGGTGTGTTTTCCCCATTTTCTATCATTACCTAAATGCCACCCATGATCACCCCACAAAAAAATAATGGTATTTTTCTCTAATTGAAGGATTCGAAGCTCTTCAATTAATTTACCAACTAAACTATCTACATAACTTATCGAAGCATAATAACCATGAACAAGTTTTTTTGCATAAGCTTCTGAAATAGAATTTTCTAGATTAGGAATTTCATCTGATAGTTTGTAACTATAAAATTCACCCATACTCCCTAAACTTTTTTTGTTTATACCCTCAGGTATGTAAGGATCGGAGGCTATAGGAATTTGGTCCCTTTTATAAAGATCCCAATATTTCTTTGGTGCGTTGAATGGCAAATGAGGTTTAAAAAAACCTACACCAAGAAAGAAAGGCTTTTTTTGCAGCTTTAATTCTTTCAATTCATTAATTGCACTTTGAAGAATTAAACCATCTGGATATCCTATATCAGAAACATCAGCAGCTTCATAGGGTCTCACTTGTTTTTTTAAACTTTGACGATTTTCACCATTAGCATAACCAAAAAAAGCATTCCAACCAGTTTTCCATTTTTCGGGATTAAAAATAAATCGATCCCAACTATGAGGCATTTCTTTGATGTCAGAAGGTTCGTCTTCATATTCGTAGACTAAGCCATCTACCGAATGACTTAATTTGCCAATTCCAACAGTGGTGTAACCATTTCTTTTTAGGTGATGAACAAAAGATTCAGGTTTTGGCTTTTCGCTTTTATTGGCCATCTCCTTATAAAAAACTTGGTTATTAATATGGATACTTTTTTTTGGTCTAAGACCTGTCATAAGACTAAATCTAGAAGCTCCACATGTGGGTACTTGTACATAATGTCTTGTAAAATAGCTACCCTCTTTAGCCAATTGATCAATATTGGGACTTTTTACTACGTTATTACCATATACTCCCAATTCAGGACGTAAATCATCAACTGCGATAAATAGGATATTTGGTTTATTAGGTGAATTCCAGTCTTTAACTAAATTGCAGGATAGAGAAAAAAATAGAAAGATGATAAAAAAGTATATTTTTTTTCCCTTCATAACAGTTTAATTAAACTAATTTTCGTGTCCCCATACCATGTAAACATAATAAATTATCGTAAATATCCAAACAAACAATATTTTTATTAAAATTTTGATTATTTAATTCCAATTTTTTGGTCTTAATCAATATATTTAATTAGAATATTACAAATAATTAGATACTTTATTTATGACAGTTAAATTTCTTGAAAAATTTCTAGAAAAATTTCAAATAGTTTTAGATAATCTTATAGCACCTTTAGAGTGGATTATGCTATTCCTAGTTATTGGAGGGGGAATTTATTTAACTATTTATTCAAGAGGTTATCCTATATTAAAAATTAAAGATTCTTTTAGGCTTTTATTTAGTAAAGATGATAATGTTGGAATTTCTAGGTTTCAAGCACTTTCTGCTGTTTTAGCCGCTACTGTTGGTTTAGGAAATATTTCTGGTGTAGCTATTGCAATTCATATGGGTGGACCTGGAGTTTTAGTATGGATGTGGTTAACAGCAATTATTGGTTCTATAATTAAATTTTATTCTTGTTCTTTAGCTGTAAATATTAGGACTTACAATAGTGATGGCACTCCTCTAGGAGGGCCAATGTACTATATGACAAATGGAATAAAAAAATGGGGAAAACCAATGGCTATATGGTTTTCAATTGCAGGGCTTTTTGGAGTATTACCAGCTTTTACTGCTAATCAATTAACGGAAACTTTTGTAAGTGTTGTAGATCCTTCTAGAGAACTGTTGAATATTGGAGATTTTAATTGGAAATTAATTTTCGGAATATTTCTTGCCGTAATTACATCATTTGTCATTTTTGGCGGACTTAATTCAATTGTTAAAGCAAGCTCTAGTTTGGTGCCAGTAATGGTGGTAATATATTTGGCAATTGGAATTACAATATTGATAATAAATGTGGATAAAATTATTCCAACTTTTTCTTTAATCTTTAATGAAGCATTTAATTTGAATGCTATAGTTTCAGGTGGATTTTGGGGTCTTCTGATTTTAGGAGTGAGAAGGGCGGTGTTTTCAAATGAAAGTGGAGTAGGGAATGCGCCAATGTATCACGGACAATCTCAAACAAAACTAGGGACTGATGAAGGTTTAGTTGCTATGTTAGGACCTTTTTTTGATACTATCCTAGTTTGTACAATTACAGGGCTTATTGTATTAATAAGTGGAGCTTATATTGGAAGTGATTTAAATGGAATTTCATTAACATTAGAAGCTTTCAGAACGCTGTTTTTTGGATTTGGAGATGTATTACTTATGATAATGGTTTTTGTTTTTGGAATTTCAACTCTTTTTACTTATTCGTATTATGGAGTAAAATGTCTTGGCTTTCTGACAAAACCTTCTTGGGGGAAATATTATAATTATATATATGTATTAAGCATTATAATTTCAGCTTTAGTTACAGTAGATGTTGTTATTGGAATTATTGACATATCTTTTGCTTTAATGTGTATTCCTAATATGATAGCTCTTTTAATATTGGCTCCTAACGTTAACAATGAAATGAAAAAAAGAGGTTGGTTAAAATTTAACTAACAATCACATTGAATTAAAGTTTTGTAAATTTAGTATTATGAAAAAAAGAAAATTTATAAAAAGTTTTGGTAATGCTTTAATGCTTTCACCATTTTTTTCATTTGATTTAGAAAATCATGACTATGATTTATATTCTGACCGAACTTTACTTAATGATGATGAATTTTGGAAAAGAATCAGAAAAGATTATTCTCTTAAAAAAGATTATATCAATTTAGAAAACGGATATTATAATATTATTCCAAATCCAACTTTAAAAAAATTCATTGAACATGTAAAAACTGTAAACTTTGAGGGTTCTTACTATATGAGAACTAAAAGAACAATTGATAACAGAAGAGTCGCAGGTCGTCTTGCAAAATTAGTTGGATGTAGTGATGACGAGCTTGTAATTACAAGAAATACAACTGAGTCATTAGATTTGATAATTGGTGGCTTCCGATGGAATAAAGGAGATGAAGCAATTTATGCTACTCAAGATTATGGAGCTATGCAACAAATGTTTAAACTTGTATCAAAACGTCATGGGGTTTTAAACAAAATAGTTTCAATACCAAATCATCCAATTTCTGATGAACAAATAGTGTCTATTTATGAAGATCAAATTACTCCTAAGACTAAACTCATTATGGTTAGCCATATGATCAATATTACGGGGCATATTTTACCTGTAAGAAAAATATGTGATATGGCCCATAAATATGGAGTTGAAGTATTGGTTGATGGAGCTCATTGTATTGGACATTTTGATGTGAATATTTCGGAATTAAATTGTGATTATTATGGTTCCAGTCTACATAAATGGCTTAGCACTCCTTTAGGTGCAGGGTTGCTTTATGTCTCCAAAAGTAAAGTGTCCAAAATTTGGCCATTATTAGGATCTCATATTAATGAGAAAGACAATATTTTAAGACTTAATCATATTGGCACCCATCCTGTTCATACTGATTTAGCAATAGAAAATGCCATTGATTACATAGAGATGATTGGCATAAAGAGAAAGGAAGAAAGACTTCGAAAGATTCAAAGATATTGGTCAGATCAATTAAGAAATTTTAAAAACGTGATAATTAATACACCATTAGAGTCTTTTAAGAGTTGTGGGATTGCAAATATTGGAATTAAAGGTTTAGATCCTTCTAAATTGGAAAAAATATTATTTGATGACTATAATATATTTACTGTTGCAATAAATCATGAAAATGTAAAAGGGTGTAGAATTAGTCCAAATATTTATACTAATTTCCAAGATTTAGATCATTTCGTTTCAAGTATTAAGGAGATTGCAATGAGAAATACTAATTAAACAAATTATATTTATTATATAAGTAAAAGTTTTTAGATATTTATCTAAATTTATTTAACAGATTTTTGTTTGATGAAGATTAGTTTTCATGAAGTTTTATTAAAAAAAAGATTTCCACTAGAAATTAGTAGAGGGGTAAGATCAGAAAGCTCAAATGTTTTTGTTAGGGTTGAAGAAAACGATTTGGTAGGTTGGGGTGAATCGGCCCCTGGTAAAAGCGAAGGAGCAACAAATACTAATGAAGTTATTTTACAACTTCAACAGCTGATAGATATAAATATTGAAGACAAATCAATCTATGAAATAGAGCAGATTTCCCGTGAAATGAAAATATCTCCCTGTGCATATGCCGGGTTAGATATTGCACTATGGGATTTAAAAGCTAAAAAAGCAAAAATGTCTCTACATAAACTATTAGGTTTACCTCTTCCAAAATCAAAGACATCTCTTACAATTGGAATAATGAGTCCTAATTCTGTTAAAGAGAGAATCCCTCTTTTATTTGAGGGGACTTCAGCAAAATTCCTTAAAGTAAAATTAGGATCTAATAAAGGATTAGAAGCTGATAAAGCTATGTATACCCAAGTTCTGGAAAGTATAAAACCTTATGATATTAAACTTAGAGTTGATGCAAATGGAGGATGGAGTACGGAAGAAGCAAAGTATATGATTAATTGGTTATCTAAAAGAAAATGTGATTATGTTGAACAACCTATAGTTGAAGGCAAGGAGAAAGATTTAAAGACTTTATATAAAAGTAGGTCCCTTCCAATATTTGTTGATGAATCTTGTCGCTATTCTCAAGATATTATTAAATATTACGATTATGTTGATGGAGTTAATTTAAAATTAATGAAATGTGGAGGAATAACAGAGGGTCTAAGAATTTTGTCAACAGCAAAGTCATTTGGATTAGAATCAATGATAGGTTGTATGAGTGAATCTTCCATTTCAATTTCAGCAGGAGCTTCAATTTCTGGACAAATTGATCATATTGATCTAGACTCTCATTATAATTTGGATCCTGATCCAGCTTCTGGAGCTTCTATGATAAATGGAATTACAATGCCGAGAATAGCCCATGGACATGGAGCATATTTAAAAACGTAATTTATGTTAAGAGAACATCATAAAGTTGCAATTTACTTGGAAGGCCATTTTTCAACAGATTATGGAAAAATGGGTATAGGGGTTTTAAGGTATTTGCCCAATTCCATTGTAGCTGTTATTGATTCAGATAACGATGGTAAAAATACAAATGAATTTAACTCAATTAAAAGAAGTGTTCCTATAGTTAGCAATCTAGATCTAGCTATTTCAAATGGAGCAGAAGTCCTTGTTTTAGGAATTGCACCCTCTGGAGGAAAAATTCCAAAATCGTGGTTTTTAATAATTGACGAAGCAATATCTAAGAACCTCTCAATAATTAATGGTCTTCATGATTTATTGTCTTTAAAATATAAAAACAAGCTTACTGATAATCAATGGATTTGGGATGTCAGGATCCCACAATTTATTCCTGAAATAGCTAGTGGAAAAGCTGCTAAATTAAATAACAAGCGAATTTTGTGTGTGGGTACTGATATGGCTGTTGGGAAAATGACAACAAGTCTTGAAATTCATAAATGGGCAATGGAAAAGAAAATAAAAAGTTCATTTATAGCAACAGGTCAGATTGGGATAACAGTAACAGGAAATGGGATTCCTCTTGATGCATATAAAGTGGATCATGCATGTGGGGCTGTTGAAAAGATAGTTTTAGAAAAATCAAATGATGATTGGGTTTTTATTGAAGGACAAGGTTCATTATTGAATCCTGGAAGTACAGCTAGTTTACCATTATTAAGAGGAAGTTGTGCTACTCATATGATTCTTTGCCATCGAGCAGATTTTTTGGCTTTAAGGGATTATAAGAATATAATAATTCCCGACTTAAATGAAGTAATTAAACTCTATGAATCTCTAGCAAGTGCCTGTGGAATTTACCCAAAAGCTAAAGTAATAGGAATTTCATTAAACACATTTAAATTAGACTCATTTGAAGCTAAAAAAGCGGTAGATTCTTTAGAATCTTTAACAAACCTTCCCGTTACGGATGTTATCCGCTATGGACCTGAAAAACTAGGTCTAGCAATAAATTAAATTTTAATATTTCTTTCTGAAATTGTTGGATTCATTTTATCAGCATCAGGAATTTTTAATTCATTTGGCGTTGGGCCTATAAAAGAAGTTTTTCTTCCTTCAATATGCAACATTTCTTGTTCGGGATCTAGAGTTAATACAGCATATAAAGGCTCTTTATAAGGACATGTCTTTGACAAATTAGGAAAAGCTTCTTCAATCTGCGGGGAAAATCGTTTGTATTGGAATTTATCTCCTACCCATTTGTATGACATACTATTTATTTGGATATAAGGAATTTTATTTATTGATTTTACATAATCTGTATGGTGATGCCCACTGAGACATGCAACGACCTTTGGTTGTCCATTTTTATTTATAGATTTCTCCAAAATATTTCTAATCTCTTCTCTGTTAGCTATACCTCCTTTTGCTTCTAAGCTTTGGTGACTGAATACTATTGTAGGCTTTAAAGTTTTTTTTAGATTATCTTTTAACCAAAGTTTTTGTTCTGATCCGATATATCGAACATATCCATTCCATGGTTTAGGATTTTCATCATTACCATCTAATACAATAAAATGAAAATTATTATGATCGAATGAATAATATCTTTTTTCCATTTTCCACCAATTCATTGTTTCTTCTTTTTTATACCCAAAATCTCGCATATCATGATTGCCTAAAACATGATATTTAGGGCCATTAAATGAATTCCATTGATCAATAAAAGGTTGATTCTGTTTTCTAGGTAATGAGAAATCTCCTAGTTGGATAATAAAATTAGGTTTTCTTTTTTTCATAGCATTAATAAAAAAACTCAATCTTGAAAATCCATCATGAATTATATCTTGATGAATATCAGCAACTACACCGATCTCCAATTTATTACTCTTTAAATTAAAAGATGATAAGGATAAAGGAATTGAGGCTATAAGACTGCCTTTTAAAGTTTTAATTATAAAATTTCTTCTTTTCATTTTATAATAAATTATCTCAATTTAAATGATGTAACAACAATACCATGATCAGATGGATAAATGATTTCTTTACCATTAAGAATTATAGGTTCATTAAAGAAAGCATTATAGGAATTTGATTTCGTAGATTTTATTGATTTTCCTTTATAAAAGATATAATCAATTCTATGGGAGTCTTTTCTTCCTTTTTTGTCCCAGGTAACACCAGGATGTGTTATTGGATTAGGATTTTCTTTTCTATATGAGTCAATTAAACCTAAATCATCCAAAATTTTAGTTGCATTCCACGGAACTACCAAATTATTATGAATTTTTTTTGTTTTTTTTGTCCAATCTAGATGAGATAGTGAATTCATGTCTCCTCCAAATATCATAGGAATAGAGTCAGTTTCATTAGCAAACTTTTTTAAATATGGTAGAACTTTTTGAATCATTTTATGTCTAGACTCTGTTTTTTCCCATTCTAATAATTCTTTTACAGATTTTCCCATTTTTTCGGGTTCATTATCCCAAGGCAAATAATGAAACCAGTTTGAAAAAAAACGAATTGTTTGTCCATTTATAGGAATTTCAATCCCTCCTAAATAAAACGGGGAATTTGTGTCGATTCTCTTTCCAAAAGGATATTTAGAATAAATAGATAAGTTAACTGAAGTATCATTTAAAGGAGTTTCTTCAGAAGCAATTAAGTGAAAATTATATCCTAAATAATCAGCAATAAATGGACCAGATCCATATGTTTCTACCATTAAAATCACATCTGGATTTATTTCCTTAATTATTTTTGCAACATTTTCTGGACCATTTTCAATATCGTTACCACCATGCAAAATATTCCATGCCATTACTTTGAAGCTAGTCTTCTGAGCATTAACTGATGTACTTAAAAGAATTAGAGCAAAAGAGCAAAAAATTAATCTGGCGTGAAACATATTTATGATTTTACATATACAAATTAGAAATTTTTAATTAAATCAGGTTGTTTTTTTATAGTTTATAAACAATACGCTATATTTGCACCTGTTGTGTTACTTATAAACTTTTTGTTTATAAGAGGTTTGTAGAAAACCGATGAAGAGCTTTCCTGAAAATGGGGAGCTTTTTTTGTTTAAACCCTTATTATTGTTATGTTAGTATAAATGAAAAATAATTTTAAAGTTTTAATTTTTCTTTCATTCTTTTTTGTTTTGCTTTCCTGTAAAAAAGAGAAAGAAATTGAAATGCCCAATATTATATTGATAATGACTGATGATCAAGGTTGGGGTCAAACAGGATATTATGATCATCCTATTTTAAAAACACCTAATCTTGATGCTATGGCAAAAAATGGTATTCGTTTAGATCGTTTTTATGCAGGAGCCCCCCAATGTTCACCTACAAGAGCAAGTGTGCTTACTGGCAGAAATAATGATCGCACTGGGGTTTTTTACCATGGATATACATTAAATAGAAATGAAAAAACAATAGCTCAAGTATTAAAAAAAGCAGGATATGCTACGGGACATTTTGGAAAATGGCATTTAAATGGATTGCGTGGTCCTGGTGTTCCTATTTTCAAGGATGATAGATATAGCCCTGGAGTTTTTGGATTCGATCGATGGTTAAGCGTTACAAATTTTTTTGATATTGATCCTGTAATGAGTTATAATGGAGAGTTTATTGAGTTTGAGGGTAGCTCATCAGAAATTATCGTTGGGGAAGCATTAAAGTTTATAAAAGAAAAGAAAGCTATGGACTTACCTTTCTTTACTGTTATTTGGGATGGTTCTCCTCATAGCCCCATGTTAGCCAGTGAAGAAGATCGTAGTGAATTCAAAGATTTAGATGAACGCAGTCAACATCATTATGGAGAACTAGTTGCTTTTGATCGAAGTTTAGGGGTTTTACGTAAAGAACTAAAAGAATTGGGAATTTCTGATAATACTATTTTATGGTTTTGTAGTGATAATGGCGGTTTAAATGGAATTTTACCTTCTACTGTAGGAGGATTAAAAGGATTTAAAAATACAATGTGGGAGGGAGGATTAAGAGTTCCAGCAATTATTGAATGGCCTGCAGTAATTAAATCAAGTATATCTAATTATCCTACTTCAACTATGGATATATTTCCTACAATTTTAGATATAGTGGGAATTTCTGAATCTGAGATACTAAATCCTATTGATGGGATAAGCATTAAGCCAATATTTAATTCTGAAAAAGAAAATAGATCAGTTAAAATACCGTTTCGTTTTGATGATAGAGGAGCAATGATTGATAATAATATTAAGCTGGTTGTAAGAAGTATAAAAGATTCTCAATTTGAATTATATAATTTAGGTAGGGATCCTAAAGAATCTAATGATATTTCCGATGAAAATCAGGAGGTTTTTGAAGTTATGAAAAAAGATTATTTAGATTGGAATATGAGTGTCGAAAACAGTATTAAAGGAAATGATTACAGCAATTCAGAAGTGTCTAACGATTCTTTCCCCAAAGTATGGAATACGGATGAACGATATAAGCCCTATTTTAATCAATGGTCCAAACGTCCAGAATATAAAAATTGGATAAAAATAGAAAAGTAATTAGGTCTGATTTCAACTAAGGAACCACCCAATTAGATAATAATCTATCAGTAATGCTATTGCTACGACAATTGTACCAATAATCCAT
>ENA-UZXD01002019-UZXD01002019.1-metagenome-genome-assembly--contig:-Day-3-50m-contig-2019_pt1 | contig 19534 bp, 24 predicted proteins | sample MGYA00260344_ERZ794904 | MGnify/ENA metagenome assembly ERZ794904 | reverse complement strand
AAAACTACACAGTTTCCTGCAGCCAATGCTGGTGCAAGTTTCCATGTAGCCATTAACAATGGAAAATTCCAAGGTATAATTTGACCAACAACACCTAATGGTTCAGGAATATGATAAGAATATTCACTATTACTTATCTCTGATACAGAACCTTCTTCAGCTCTAATCACACCTGCAAAATATCTCCAATGATCAACGACTAATGGTAAATCAGCAGCCATACATTCTCTTATAGGTTTTCCATTATCTAGACATTCTGCTGTAGCTAAAAGTTCCAGGTTCTTCTCAATAACATCTGCTATCTTAAGCAGTATATTTGATCTTTCAGTTATTGATGTAACACCCCATGTTGGAAAAGCTGCATGTGCTGCATCTAAAGCTGCCTCAACATCACTTGCATCTGATCTTGGAACTGCACATATAACTTCATTATTTATTGGGCTTACATTGTCAAAATATTTACCTGATTTAGGTTCAACAAATTTACCCCCAATAAAGTTTCCATATTTTTCTTTATAAGGAAATTTTACTTTTAGATGGGATGTATCCAATAAAGGAGACTTCCCAGCTTTAATAGTTTCAGTACTCATTTTTTTTCCTCTCTCTCTACTTTTTTTATTTTTAAGCTTATTATTTTTTTTAGAAACCTTGGATGGTTTCTTTGTCGCTACTGTTTTTGTAGCAACTTTCTTTTTAGTTTTTGATTTTTTTCTAGATACTTTGACTAATTTAGTTTTTTTTTTCTTAGTCTTTATTTTTGCTACTTTTTTTCTTTTAATAGCCATGAAGAAATTTAACTACTAATCAAAGCTGGTGTCTATTTTAATAAATATTATTTACAATTTATGATTGAATAGAGCACTGTATGATGTGTTCTATTTTAAGTGAACACAATTAGCAGATTAAACTAGTTAAAATTATCTGGCAGTTCGTGAATACCATTATCAGTTAGATTAATCTCAAATTCATCCACAATATTGGATAAATCTAGAGCAGAGTATAAATGAGGAAACATATTTCCATCAGAAGCTTGTTCCCAAATTAAATGTTCTAATTTTAATGTTTCAACTTTAAGTAAAACTAAATTTTCTTGTTTTAGATAATATTTTTCAAGAGTTCCTTTAACTTGATCCTCTCCTGAAAAATGAATAAAACCATCCTGTATATCCTTAGAAGACCCTAAATAAGCTCCAGTCTCTTTTGCTTTTTGCCACTCTTCACTATCAATTATTTTAAAAATATATTTTAAATTCACAGTTACCAGGAAGAGTTTGGACCATTTAAAAAAGCTAATTCTTCTTCAGTAGACTCTCTGCCAAGAATTTTATTTCTATGAGGATATCTGTGAAATTGTTTAATAGCTTTTGTGTGGTCCTGCCAAAATTTTTTAATCTGTGTATAGCCTTCGTGTTCTCTTAAATATTTATTAAGTAAATAATAAGCCATATCATGATCAGTAATCTCTTCGCTATGAATTAGAGGCAAGATCATAAAAAATCTCTGACTTTCATTCATTGCTTCTAAATACCCTGCATAGACAGCATCATTTACAATTAATCTAGTTTTATGATCTTGGTCAAAAGCCTTTTTTTCATCTCTAAACATATTTCTTGAAAATTGATCAAAAAGAACAACTAAAGCTAGAGCACTCATTGGTTGATCTTGCCAATCATCATATTCATTTTGTGATGCAAGCTCATAATCATCTAAAAATCTATCTTTAATTGTTTGATCAAATGTTTCATCCTTTTTAAATCTTTTTTCAGCAGGAGTTTCCTTAAACCAAAAATCTAAAATTTTTTGTGCTTTTTTAGGAATCATTTTGAAACTGGTTTTAGTAATTTTAAAAATTTATTATGAATAGCTTTATTTGATGAAACTAATATATTTCCAGCATTAATTGCATCTTTGTTATCCCAAGTAGAGATATATCCACCAGCCGCTTTAACTATTGGTATTAACGGATGAATATCCCAAATTTTATTTGAGCATTGAATTACGATATCAACTCTTCCTTCAGCAAGATGTGAATAACTTAAAGCATCACTACAAGGAAACTGCATTAATTTGAGAATTTTAGGGATTTTTTTTTGCTTATTTAATGATAACCAGCCATGGAATGCTGCTGAAACTTTAACATCTTTAAATGTAGCTTTTTTATTTACGGATATTTTTTTTCTTTTTCCATTTTCAAAAACATAAGCAATTTTATCAGAGTAATTTAAGTAGTGTTTCTTTAAAACTGGGAAATTAGCTAAACCTAAAATCGGTTTATCTTTATAATTTAAAGAAATAAGATTACTCCAAGTTGGGTTACCTATAACAAATGACCTTGTGCCATCAATTGGGTCTATAACCCAAGTAAAATTACTCTTAGATTTTTTATGACCAAATTCTTCACCAATTACTTGGTGATTTGGAAATTTATTATTAATTTTAGATCTTATAAATTTTTCAAAAGCTTTGTCTGAAGTTGTTACTGGGTCATATCCTTTACCCTTAAGTTTATTAGATACCTTAAAGGTTCTGTTTAACTTAGAATAATAATATCTTGTTAAATCTTTAGCTAACTTATTTAAAAAATTAGCATAAATAGAGTAGTTTTTTGAATTAAATTGATCCACACCAAACTCTTACTATTTTATTTATGTTGAATAAAGTTAAAATTTTAATAATTCTAGATTTTAATTATGAAAATTGAACTTGCTGAAAATAAAGTTTATTTTAACGATGGTTTAATCAAAAAAGAAATACACCCTTTTTGGTTAAGAGAAAGAGTTGATGAAGAAGAATTTCTAGATAAGGGCACTCAACAAAGACTGTTTGATCCAACAACCTTGGATAGTGAAATATCAATTAATACAGTAAGTATTAACGAAAAATTTCTTGAGGTTAATTTTGATGACGGTGTAACATCTAAATTAAAAATAGATAAGCTTGCATTAGAGTTTTCTAATGATGACACAGTAACTAAATCAATTCCAAAAATTAAATGGAATTCAACTTTAGAAAATATTAAAAACTTCAAATATCAGGATAATTTTTTTGATAGTAAAGAAATGTATGATTTGCTCACTTCTTTTTATAAATATGGGTTTGTAATCATAAAAAATATACCAACAGATAATAATTTCATTGTAAAATTCGCAAATTCAATTGGAAGTGTCAGAAGAACAAATTTTGGTGAATATTTCGATGTTATATCAAAACAAGATCCAAATGATCTTGCATATACATCTTTAGAGTTGTCGCCTCATACAGACAATCCGTACCGCAATCCTGTGCCCTGCATACAAATACTTCATTGTATTGAAAGTGAAGTAACAGGTGGACTATCTACATTGGTGGATGGTTTTACAGTTACAGAAGATTTAAAAAAACAAAATCCTGAGTTTTATAAAATTTTATCCGAAGTGAAGGTAAGATTTAAATTCATTGATAAAGATGTGGTTTTAGAAGATTGGTCTGAATTAATTAAACTTAATGATGATAAAACTTTTAAGCAAGTTAGATTTAGTCCACGCTTAGATTATGTTCCAATGTTAGATAAAGAAAGATTAGATTTATATTATAAAGCTCGAAGAAAATTATCTGAAATGTATAACTCAGAAAAATATAGAATAGAGTTTAAACTTGCACCAAAAGATTTAATGATGATGGATAATTATCGACTTCTTCATGGTAGAACTTCTTATGAAACAAAAGAAGGCAATAGATTTTTACAAGGATGCTATATTGATTATGATAGTACAGAAGGAAAATTAAGACATCTAAAAAGAAAATATAATTTATAGATTTATTTAGATTTATTTAGATTTTCAATTTCTTTATAAAGAGCACTATGATCGTCATCTGAGTTACCATTATCTACCAAAGATTTAAACATTGACTGAATTAAATTTGAAATAGGTAAATGAGTATTAAAATCATTAGCACACTCTAAAATATTATTCATATCCTTAAGATGAGTAGAAACTTTTCCTTTTGGTGAAAAATCTTTTTTAATCATTCTTTTTCCATGATTTTGAAGAATTTTTCCATCAGCAAATCCACCTGACAAAGCTTTAATAAATTTGTTTCCATCAACACCTGCTTTTTCACATAATGTTATAGCTTCTGCTACTGCTCCAATAGTGACACCAACTATGATCTGATTTGCAAGTTTTGAGATTTGCCCACTTCCAATTTTTCCTACTAGAGTTGGGTTACCCATAATTTTTAAAAGATCAATAACACTATTATAAACCTTTTGATCACCTCCCACCATAATAGCCAGGCTTCCTTCTTCAGCGCCAATGGTTCCACCTGAAACAGGAGCATCTAAAAAATTAATATTATTTTTTTTTAATAATTTTCCATATTTAATAGCAATTTTAGGTTTTATTGATGACATATCTATAACTGTTGAAGAAGGCTTTAGATTTTTTAAAAACTCAGAATTTCCCAAAACTTTTTCAACAGCATCATCATCAGTCAACATTGTAAAAACAAAATCTGTATCTTTTACAACTTCACCTAATGATAATTTTACTTCTCCACCAAACTCTTCAAGAGGTTTTGCTTTTTTTAAAGTTCTATTAAAAATTTTTAAATTAATTTTTTTTTGTAATAAATTTTTAGCCATAGGAAAACCCATTAAGCCTGTACCAATAAAACTAATTTTCATGATTTTTGAGAGTTTAATTTATCTTTTAAGACAATTATTAACTAATATTGCCATCAATATCCAGATAACAAAAGCTTCACCATTAGTAAATACGTAGTCAGCTCCTGCAAAGCCAGCTATTAAATTAATTGCATAAAAAATTATAGTTGAGATTACAAGACTAATTAATAAATCTTTTAATGCACATAAATACTTCATACATAAATCTTATACATAACTTCCTATGATGTAAACTTTAATATAAAATTATTTTATTTGAATTGATTATTTTAATAAATTTAGATGAATAATTTATTAGTCGAGAATCTACTAAAGCACTAGGTTGTATTCAAGAAGTATATTTTTGAAAACATCAAATAAATCAATTGTAATTTTTTAATTAATAACTACCTTTATTAATAAGGAGGTTATTATGTTAAAACTCACACCACCTGATACATAACTGAACAATCAATCCATAAAAAAAATAAATAAAATCCATTCGGATTTAAAAGCCAAAGAGGCTATATAAGGGAGCTCTTTAGGTGATATCTTAAAGAGCGAACCCTTAAAAATTAATTAGTTGATTTCAATATTTCTAGAGGAAGTGGAGCTTCAGGATATTTATTTTGGCAAAGTATTTCGTAACTTTTGCAAAAACTAGTAATAGCTTGATAAACATCAGCATCTTTTTTCGATAAATCTAATTTTTCAATAAGATTATTACGATCATCCTCAAGTTCTTTTATTTGATCACTTGAAAAAAATTCACCTGTTTCTATTTCCCAATAAGTATTATTAAGCTCATTATCAGTTAAATTATTTAACTTGTGCTGTAACTCTTTAATTATTTCATCATTTGTTTCTTTATTTCTCATTGGTGAGTCTTTTAACTTTATAAGACATTTATCTTTTAACCCTTCAATAAAATGATCATAAGGTCTACCTTCAGAAAGGTCTTTAAAATGATTACTATTAAAATATTTGTTTATTGCTGAATTTGTTGAAACTTTTTCTTTACCTTTGATTATGGAAACCTGAACATAAACTTCTTGGTTTATATATTCATCTAAATGATCTTTTACTTTTTTTGGAATCATGATTAACTTAATTTATTTAGTGTTCTTTACGATATTTGCTATGACATGCCTTGCAATTGCTCCACATCAATTTACCAATTGTACTTTTCACGTCTTCAGAACTCTCAATAACAGAAGCCAGTTTTACCATATCACTCGAAGATTTTGTCATCAGTGCATTAAAATTGTCTTTATCTTCCCATATTACTGGTAAAGATCCTGTTTTAAACCCCTCTTTTGAATTTTCAGGAAATAATCCCAATAATGTTTCGTAGTTTTTGCTCATTTCAATCATTAACTCTTTTGCTTGATCAAAGTCTCCACTTGAAGATAACGATTGTACTTTTTTTGCTGTTTTATAGTTCTTGCTAAATAAAGTTTTTCTTTCCTTAATGATATCTTCAGAAGATTGTTCAGAGTTAGCACTCAAATTAATAAATATTGAAATTATTAATAACAAACTAATACCAATATTCTTTGCAATATGTTTAATTAAGATATGCACGTCAAAAATACTTTAACAGAGTATGGATTAATTTCAAAATTTTTACATTGGGTAAGCGCGATATTACTATGCGCCCAAATACCACTTGGATTTTATTTGGTTGATTTAGATTTTGGACCAGAGAGATTAGATATAGAAAATGTACATGTAATAGTTGGTTTATCTTTGTTTTACATAGTGATTTTAAGATTGCTTTATAAGATGTTTAATCCAACTCCAAGATTACAACCAAGTACATTTAAAGGACAAAAATTTTTAGCAAAATTAAACCATGTTTTGTTGTATGTGACAATTTTATCAATTACCTCATCTGGAATTTTAAAAAAATTATTTGATGGTGAAACTCTAATAATTTTTTTTAAAGAAATAGAGATACAAGAAAATTTTGAATTAACAGAATTATTTTATGATATTCATGTTTTTTCAAACTACTTGATAATTTTACTTATTATAATTCATGTAATGGCAGTAACAATACATAAATTATTTTTTAATGATAATTTGTTAAAAAAGATGCTTTAACTTGTGAATATTTTTTTGCGTTCTTTGTAATGTGATGCAAGTTTAATCCTCGATTACAAGGTTTTATCAATCCTGTTTAGATATAATTATACATTGCAACTTATCTTTAAATATAATTCTTTTTTTAAAGTTTGAATTAATTTCATTCACTCCATTTTTAATTTGATTTAGATCAAACTCTAATAATATTGAAATATACCTATCGTTAATCATTTGAACGTATTTTGACTTTAAAATTTTAACTTTATAAATAAATTTTTTTGTCTTACTAATTTTATTGTTTTTCTTTAGTAGTGCAATTATCTTTTTATCCCTATTCAAAGATTTTTTAAGTTTACTGTTCATTAATTTGAATGTGGGAATTTCATTTTTGTATGGATCTAAAGTTAACACCATAATAACACCATTTGGTTTTAGATACTTTTTACAAAGTTTAATCAGTTCTCTAATTTCTCTCATTTTCAACAAATGAATTGTTTGTTTAATTAAAATTAAATCAAAAAACTTTTTATTTTTGTCTAAAAAATTTAAACCATTTGATTTTTTAAATATAATTCTTTTATCTTTGTCTTTGTGGTCTACAATATCGATACCTGTAGGTTTAGATATTAACTTTAATTCATTATATAAATTGCCAGAAATTTTGCCCCTTCCACACCCAATATCTAAAATTTCAGATTTAGAATTAAGATTGGTATTTTTAATTAAGAATTTACTGAAAGATTTAATATAATCTTTTGAGGACAACCAAGTTTTATTATCCCAATTTTTTAACGATGCCATTTTGTTTTTTTTTATAGAAATCTGCTCTTATTGAAATCAAAATAATCAATAAAACTAAAGGAATACAGGCTAAATTAATCTCATTCCAACTAAATTTTAAAATAGAGTAGCCTGCAGTTAAGCTTGCAATAGATTGTATGGAAAAAACTAATACATCGTTAAAACCTTGTACTTTAAATTTCTCACTTTCTTTATAACAGAGCACTAACAAACTAGTTCCTCCAATAAATAAAAAATTCCATCCAATGCCTAATAAAACTAAAGCAATTAAATAATTTATAAATGTTTGGTCATAAAAACTTAAGAAAATACAAATTAGATAAATCAAAGCTCCTGAATAAATAATTGTTGAATGTCCATATTTTTTTATTAGTGTTCCTGTAATTAATGATGGCAAAAACATTCCAATTATGTGCGATTGAATAACAATACTCGTTGAACCTAATGTAAATCCATGCATCTTGTACATGCTGATTGGTGTAGCAGTCATAATGAATGACATTATTGAATATGCAAAAGCAGCTGTAACAATTGCCTGCAGAATAATCGGATTTTGTAATAACTCAAAATATGATCTTTGATTAGCGCTAATGTTTTCTTTGGTTTTTGGATTTTTATCTGTTCTATAAAAAATTAAAAAAAAAACTGGTATAATAGTTAATACCGCTAAAGAAATATAAGATCCTGTATAAAGATGATCTGAAATTATATTTTTTGAAAAATTTGCAACGTTAGGACCTATTAAAGCAGAAAGAATTGTTGCAAGTAATAAAATTGAGATAGCTCTTGAACTATCATTTTTTTCTACTGTTTCTGCTGCAGCAAATCTATATTGATGGGTAAATGCAATCCCTGTGCCAATTAAAAAACATGAAAGACAAAATAAAATAAAATTTTCAGTATAAATTGAATAAGCTCCAAGCAATGATGCTAAGCTTGAGTATGTTGATGATAATATAAACCCTTTTTTTCTTCCAATTTTACTCATTATCTTTGCTGCAAAAAATGAAAATACTGCTGTACCCACGATTGATAATGAAGTTGGTAGTGTTGCTAATGATGCAATTGGTGAAATTTTTAATCCAACAATTCCGCTTATAAAAACTGTAATTGGAGGTGCCGTAAAAGAAAAAACTTGGCAGATAGTTAAAATAATTAAATTCTTATTAAACATTTATTCTTTCGTAGTTGTTTTTTAATTTTAATGACAGGCAATTCCAAATTTTTTTAATCGCCAGTAGTTATAAGGCCATGGTGTTAAAAAACCTATAATTAACATGATTGGTATCACCCACCAAGTTAACATTGCTCCACCAGTTAAAAGATAATCTGTAATATTCATTGTTATTTCCATACTTATCATTGAAATAAAACTCATACCTAATGCAGTTTTTAATGCATTTTTAAATTTAAAATTCTGTTTTATCAAAATAAATGTTTCTAAAATTATACTTGTAATTAAACCATTAATGATTGCTAAAGTCATTATACCTAAGATTGGAAATGAAATTTTTGATAATTGAAAAAAAAAGATTGTACCAAAATCTCCAATCGAGCAACCGATTACACACCACATTGTATTTTTAGCACTTGTTTTCCAAGTATGCCTACATGACCAATCAAATGTGGAGGTATTCATAATAATTTGATATTAATATTTTATGATTTTAAAACAAGTGTTTGACACTAGAACATCAACTTATACTTACTTAATAGCTTCAACAAATGGTCGCGAAGCTGTAATTATAGATCCAGTAATCGAAAATGTTAGTGAATATATTCAACTTTTAAAAGAATTAGATCTTAAACTTGTAAAAGTAATTGACACTCATATTCATGCAGATCATGTCACTGCTGCCTCTAAATTAAAACAAGCCACCAATTGTGCAACACTTATGGGGGAGCACACACCTGCAGATGCGGTTGAAATTAAAGTAAAAGATAATGAAATGATTAATATTGATGATCTAAATATTAAATCTATCTACACTCCAGGACATACATCAGAAAGTTATAGTTTTTTGTTAGATAATCATCTTTTCTCAGGTGATGCACTTTTAATTAACGGAACTGGTAGGACTGATTTTCAAAATGGAAACTCAAGGGACTCTTATCATTCAATTTTTGATAAACTTTTAAAATTACCGGAAGATACACTTCTTTATCCAGGTCATGATTACAATGGTAAAAAAGTAAGCACAATTGGTAATGAAAAAAAGTTTAATCCAAGATTACAAGTTAAGAACGTTGATGAATATATTGAAATTATGTCAAACCTAAATCTAACCAAACCAGATATGATGGATAGTAATGTTAATAGAAATATTCTTCTAGGTATTAATTAAATATAACAAAAATTAAAAACCAGTAAGAAATTAATCCAGAAAAAATTGTTGCTAAAACATTTTTACTTACAAGTCCAATTGTAATTGCAATAATTGATGCAAAAATTTTTGGATTATTTTCTATTAAAATATCTCCAGTTGCATCCAAAAAAATAGCTGGAAAAATAATTGCTGGAAAAATTGCTGATGGCACATACGATAAAACTTCACGAATTCTATCTGTAAACATTTCTTTTTTGAGTATTGCGATCATTAAATACCTTGAAAAGAAAGTGATTAAACCACAGTAAATTATTAAAGACCACTCAACCATTATTTGATCCTTTAAGTTTTGTTAGAATTGTTGCAATTATCAAACCACTTATTGCTGCGACTATTACATAAGCTTTAAAAGGTATAATTTCATAACCAAGTGTTGCAATCAGACCAGAAATAATAATCACGATTACATTTATCAATTTTCTTAAATCATCAACTATGAGAGCTAAAAATGTTAAAGGGACTGCAAAACTTAATCCAAGTTTTTCAGGTATTATTGAACCCAAAAATATTCCGATAATTGTTGTTATTTGCCAAATTACCCAACATGTTACCCCCGCACCAAATGAGTGAAATGCTTTATCTTTGTCTGTGCTTTTTTTTAAATAAGAATTTGTTACTGCAAACGCTTGGTCGACTAAAAAATATGAAATTATTATTTTCCAAGTCATTTTAAAACCCGACATGTGCTCTGACAAAACAGCTCCATATAGTAAATGTCTTGAATTTACTGCCCCAACAGAACTTAGTATTATTAATGAAGAGGCACCTGCTGAAAAAAGCTGTAAAAAAATTATTTGTGATGCACCACCAAAAATTATAATCGACATAGCGATTATTGTTATGGGCGATAAACCAAGATCTATAGCCAAAACTCCAAATATTATTCCAAATGGTACAACAGGTATCATTAATGGACTTACGTCTGCCACACCTTTAAAGAAAATTTTAGATCTATTGCTCATTTAATTAACGATATGTATTAAAAACAAACAATATGATCAATATTTATTGGTCTTTTGATACCAAATTTTTCATCAATTTCATGTTGATGCATATGATGGGAATGAACAAAGACTGGGATAAGCAAATCACTATTAGTTTTTAATGTATAAATAAAGTTAGTGCCGCGAAATTTTCTATCTACAACCTCTAGCTTTAAATTACTTTGATCATCATGCTCAAGATCTTCTGGCTGTAATAATAATTGAACATCTGATCCCTTTGGGTAACGTTTTGTAAAATTTCCATTAATAGTTCCTAGATCATCACTTTCTAAACTATTTTCACCTGTTACTTTTGCAGGGATTAAAATTCCTCTATTCAAAAAATTAACAACTTCTACAGAATTTGGAAAATGGTAAACATTATAAGGATCATCATATTGTTTGAGTTGACTATCTAAAATTATTCCACATTTACTTCCAAGATAAAATGCTTCGTAAGAGTCGTGGGTTACTATTATTGTTGTGATTTTCAAATCAGTTAAAACTTGTTTTAATTTAACTTGAATCTCTTCTTTAAAACTTTGATCAACATTTGATAACGGCTCATCTAATAAAAGTAAATCTGGTTTAGAAAGTAACGCTCTAGCTAACGCAGCTCTTTGGGCTTCACCAGAACTAATTTGATGGGGAAATTTTTCTTTAACATGGTCTAGATGAAGAAATTCAATGACCTCTTTAATAGTTAAATCTTTTTTCTTTTTTTTATTTCTTTCAGCACCAAATTGAATATTTTCAAGGACATTGTAATGAGGAAAAAGAGAGTTATCTTGAAACGCTAAAGAAATATTTCTATTTTCTGGTTCAACATGAATATCTTTGGATGAAATGATCTTATTTTTTAACGAAATCTTTCCCGATTGAATTTTTTCCAATCCGGCAATAGTTCTTAAAATTGTTGTTTTTCCAATTCCAGATGGACCTAAAAGACAAACAATATCTCCTTCATTTTCTATGGTTAAAGAAACATTGTTAACTTTACTTTTTGCACTTGCTGCGAATGTAACATTGTCAATTTCTAAAAAATTTTTTGGCATATAAGATTTAATCCTTAAGAATATATCTAGATGTAATTAAAATAAAGAAACTTGCAATAAGAATAAGAAATAATGAAGGTGCTGCTGCAGCTTCTAATAAATCTTGAGAGGCATATATGTAGGCTTGAGTGGCAAAAGTTTCAAAATTAAATGGTCTCATTATTAATGTTATAGGTAACTCTTTAATGATCTCTATAGCAATCAATATACCAATCAACATGATGCTATTTTTTAAATAAGGAATATGAATATTTTTAAAAGTTTTGAATTTTGAGTAACCTAAAAGGTATGCACTTTCATCAATAGAATAATTTATCTTTAAATAACCAGATTTTAATCCATTACTTGCTAAAGAAAAAAATCTTACAAAATAAACAACAATCAAACCTAAAATAGAGCCAATAAAAATAGATTTTACATTTTTAATTTCAAACAAATTAATAATACTGCTATCAAGCCAAGAAATAAAAGTGATAAATGCAACAGCCAGTATAATTCCCGGAATAGCATAACCAGATATTGAAAAGGTAGTCAATATTTCCAAAAATTTACTTCGAGAAAGTCTGTTTCCATAATTAGAAATAAAAGCAAATCCAATTAAGACTATACTCGATAATAAAACTAGAATTATCGTGTTAAAAAATAATTCAACTAAATTTAAATCTACTAAATGCTTTGGAAAAATAATTGTCCAATAAAGCATTTGGGACACAGGAAATAAAAAGCTTATAAAAAAAATAAAAAAACAAAATAAAAAAGCAAGCCAAGCTTTTAAACCATACAAGTTTGTTAAAGATTTTTTTTTAAATCCACCTTTACTTGGCGAATGATATTGTGCTTTTTTTCTAGATAAATTTTCTAAAATAAACAATCCAAGTATAAAAATTAAAAGATAAAAAGATAATTGATTGGCTAATACAAGATCATCAAACGAAATCCATGCATTATAAATTCCGGTTGTGAGGGTTGAAATTCCAAAAAATGACACTGAACCAAAATCAGATAAAGTTTCCATAGCAACCAGTGACAATCCAGCCACAATTGCAGGCCGTGCTGATGGTAAAATAATTTTCATAAATGACTTTTGTTTACTAAAACCAAGGTTTTTTCCAAGCTCTATTAAATTTTGTGATTGATAGTGAAATGAAGCTCTTGTTAAAACATATACATAGCCAAATAACGAAAATGAAATTGAGATTATTGCACCAATCATTCCATCAAATTTTGGTATTGAAGAATTGTAGTCACCTTCACCAAATATATTTTTTAATATTGTAAAAGCAGTACCGTAATTTTCAAAAAAAGCTGTTAAAGAATACGCGTAGATATATGCAGGTACTGCAAAAGATAAAATTAAAGCCCATTTGAAAAAATTTGATCCTGGAAAAGAATAAAAAGAGACTAAATAAGCCCCCAATACTCCAATTACAAATGTTAAAAATAAAACACCTAATAAAAGTAATAGAGAGTTAAAGATGTATTCAGAAAGAAAAGTATTTTTAATAATACTAGAATACTCACTAGTACTCTCAAAAAAACTAGAAAATACAGTAACAATTGGTATTGCTACAGCAATTGAAATTAAAAAAGAACTGAAATACCAAATATTTATTTTTCTTAAAACCATTCTTACCCTTTAATGTTAAGTGAACATAATCAATAGAAGGGTAAGGACTATTAAATTATGTTCACTCTTTGAAAATTAATCTTTTTTATCAAAAATGTTTATGAATTGATCAATCTCATCACATTTTATCTCTGTTAATTTTCTATTATTCATTTTTTTTTCAATTTTTTTACACTCTGAGAAACACGGATCACATGCCCTAGAAGATTTATTATAATCAAAATTTAATGAATTCCTTTTTGTCATTAATTATTTCCACTTTGCAGCAAGCATACACTCTAAAGCTTTTGCTTTGTTTTTTCCGTAATTAACTACTTTAGTATTTAAATCCTGTTTAAATCCCAAGCCCATTTGCTTAACTAATTCATGTGGTTCAACACCATCAATCATTGGGTATTCAAATGTATTATTGACTATATGTTCTTGTGCTTCTTTTGTTAATAAAAACTCAAGAAGTTTTTTTGCATTATCTGGATTTGGAGAATTTTTAAGAACTCCGCCACCGCTAATATTCATATGTGTTCCTCTATCTCCTTGATTAGGAAAGAAAGGTAATACTTTTTTAGCTGCTGCTTGCTGTTCAGCTCCTTTTTTACCAGATAACATTAAAGCTAGATAATAAGTATTTGCTACTGCTAAATCTGCTTCTCCAGCTGCTACTGCTAAAATTTGAGCTCTATCATTACCTTTAGAGTCTCTTGCCATATTAGTGACAACACCTTTTGCCCATTCACAAGTTTTTTTCTCTCCATTATTTCTAACCAATGACGCAACTAAAGATTGATTGTAAATGTTATTTGATTTTCTTATTACAACTCTTCCTTTCCATTTAGGATCGGCAAGACCTTCATAAGTCATTCCATTTAATTCGTTAGCGTTAACTCTTTTAGGAGAATAATACATAATTCTTGCTCTCTTAGCTATTCCTGTCCAATTTTTCGATCTAAAGTTTTTTGGAACTGAGGCTTTTATTAATGGAGTCATTGAATTTTGAAACATCCCTTTTGCATCGAATGCACCTAGTCTTCCAGCATCTGCAGTAATATAAATATCAGCTTTAGAGTCTGTTCCCTCTTCAGTAATTCTTTTTTGAAGAGCTTTATCTTTTCCTGATACAACATTTACTTTAATACCTGTTTTTGCAGTAAATTTTTTGTATAGCTGAATATCAGAGTCGTAATGTCTTGCGCTAAATACATTAACTTCAGCCGCAAAACCTAAATTGGCAAAGAAAACTAGAGTTAATGCTAATAAACTTATTTTTTTCATTTTATCCTTTTCTTTACCCTTAATTATTTTCAGTTGAGAACTATTCTCAATGCGAATGATTATCAATCGCATATATTGACGCAGTTGTAAAGTATTAAATATTAAGAATAAGAGGTACTTTTAGGGACTATTATTTCCAGTCGCCTATTTTGCTAAATAAGAAATTTCTAAATGCCTGAACTCTAGCAGTGTTTTTTAATGATTGAGGATATACGAAATGAGCTTCCGTAATTGGTCCTTCAGATTTAGGTAAAACCTTTATAACATTAGTTGAACTCGATACTAAATATTCTGGTAAAGCAGCTAACCCTACTCCAGACTCTACAGCTAAAAGTAAACCCATAACACTATTTACTTTCATAACTGTTTTTCTTTTTTTTCCATCATGCATTCCCAGTTTTAATGCCCAATCAGGATTGTAAACAGGGGAAGGTGCTCCTTTTCCAAATGAAATAAAATTATGTTTATTTAAATCAGCAATAGTTTTTGGCATTCCAAATTTTTCTAAATATTTGTTAGATCCATAAATATAATATTTAATATCAACTAATTTTTTTTGAATATAATTTAATTGTTTTGGTCTTCTCATAAAAATACCAATATCTGCTTGACGAGTACTTAAATCTAATTCTTTGTCATCGAATATTAATTCAATTTCGATTTCAGGGTTTAATCTCATAAATTCTTGAATTCTGGGTGTTAACCAGTGTGTTCCAAAACTTCTTACAGTTGTAATTGTTAGTTTTCCAGTTGGTTTATTTTTTTGGTCCCCTAAAGATGTTTCAACTTCTTTTAATTTACTGATTACTTCGTGAGCAGTCTTAAATACATATTCGCCATTTTCAGTGAGAGTTAATCCCCTTGCATGTCTTTCGAACAATTGTACTTTTAAATCTTGCTCAAGTGATTGAATTTGTCTGCTTATTGCTGATTGACTTAGATTGAGATTTACAGTTGCATTAGTAAAACTTCCTGCTTCAGCCACAGCATGAAAAATTTTTAATTTGTCCCAATCCATTATTTATTTACATCAACCAAATATCTACCTGACGTTTCTCCTTTTAGCATTTTAGAATAAATATCTGTTAATTCATTCAAGCCAATTATTTTAATAGACTTCTCAAGTTTATCAAAATCAATTACATTTGAAACTTCACTCCAAACAAATTCTCTTCTTTTAATTGATGCAGTGACTGAATTTATGCCCCATAATTTCACTCCACGAATTATAAATGGCATTACTGTTGTGTTTAATTTATAATCAGATGCATTACCACATGCAGCAACAATTCCGTTATCTCTTGTTTGAGCCAATGTATTAGCTAAAATTTTTCCACCTACTGTATCAACTACTCCATCCCATAAACCTTTATCTAGTGGTCTAGGATCTTTGTCAAAATCTTCTTTATTTACAACTGTTTTTGCACCTATTGATTTTAAATAATCTTCGTTTGATTTTTTTCCTGTTACCGCTGTTACATCATAACCAAACTTTGATAGGATCATCACTGCAATACTTCCAACACCGCCTGAAGCACCAGTAACTAATACATCTTTTACTTTTTCACCTAATAATAATTCTTCTCTTGCTTTAATTGCAAAACAACAAAGTAAAGCAGTCAAACCTGCTGTACCCATAATCATTGATTGTTTTGAAGATAGGTTTTTTGGTTTTTTAACCAAAAAATCTCCACTTACTTTTGCGTATTGTGAAAAGCCACCATAATAAATTTCTCCTACTCTCCAACCAGTTAAAATTACTTCATCATCTTTTTTAAATTTATCATTTGTACTTTCAACAACTGTTCCTGAAAAATCAATACCTGGTATATGAGGAAACTCTTTAACTAACTTTGCACCATTTTTTAAAATTAGCGCGTCTTTATAATTTAAACACGAATAATCAACTTTAACAGTTACATCTCCATGTTTTAGAAAACTTTTATCAATTGATTTAACTTCTCTTGTAAAGCTTTCACCCTCTTGATTGATGATTAATGCTTTGAATTGATCTGACACTTTAATCTTTTGTAATACTAATGAATCTTAAATATCTATTTTGATAACTTAGATCGTCTTTAAATTGACCTAGATAATAATTTGTAACTGTAGATGCTTGCTCTTTTTTAATGCCTCTCATTGTCATACATTGGTGGGTTGAGTCAATTGTTACAGCAACACCCTTAGCATCTAAAGACTCCATTAATGTTTTTGCAATTTGCATTGTTAATCTCTCTTGCGTTTGAAGTCTTTTTGAAAAAACTTCAACTACTCTTGCAAGCTTACTTAATCCAACAACTCTTTCTTTTGGAATATAAGCAACATGAGCTTTACCAATAATTGGTGCCATATGATGTTCACAATGACTTTGAACAGAGATATTTTTTTGAACAACCATATCATCATATCCATCGACATCTCCAAATGTTTTATCTAAAATTTTATTTGGATCTTCTTTATAGCCAGCAAAATATTCTTTATAGGCTTTAACAACTCTTTTTGGTGTTTCCAATAAACCTTCACGACTTGGATCTTCACCCATCCAAGCTAATATAGTTTTAAAAGCATCCTCAGCTTCTTTATCGGAAACTTTATTAGTTTCTAAATTTTTGTTGTCAGCATCTTTTACTAATTTCATAGCGCCTTTTTATACAGTAATTACTTAATTTTAAAATATTTAATATATCGAGATTTATGCTAAATAATCAATGCATATGTTCAAAAAAAGAGAAAATGTCCTAGATATAGAAGAAGGAAATCTACTATCTCCTAAATTTGATAATGATGGTCTTATTCCTGTAATTACCATGTGTTCTAAAACTAAAGATGTATTAATGCATGGTTATATGAACGTTGAAGCCTTCAAGAAAACCATCGAAACTAAAGAAGCTCATTATTTTAGTAGGTCTAGAAAGACTATCTGGCATAAAGGTAAAACAAGTGGATTTACACAAAAAGTAACTGAACTAAGAATAGATGATGATCAAGATTCTATATGGATGACTGTTGATATAGGTGATGGAGCAAGTTGTCATGTGGGATATAGATCCTGTTTTTATAGATCTATTCCAATGGGACCGATTGATAACGGTCGAAAAATAGAAATGAAATTTTTAGAAAAAGAAAAAAAATTTGATCCTGAAGAAGTTTATAAAGGTCAACCCAATCCAACCAAAATCTAAATGAGTGAAAAACAAAAAAATGTTCTAGGTGAAGATCTAGAAGAGTGCTCTAATAACCCATTAACAGGCTGGTATCGGGATGGTTGTTGCAACACAGATGAAAATGATCATGGTATTCATACTGTTTGTGCAAAAGTTACAACTGAATTTTTAGAATGGTTAAAAGTGGCAGGTAATGATTTAATAACACCTCATCCTGAATTTGGATTCCCCGGTTTAAAAGATGGTGATGGATGGTGTGTTTGTGCAAGCTGGTACGCTAAAGCCGTTGAAGCTGGCAAAGGATGTCCAGTATTTTTGAAAAGAACTCATAAAAATACTCTTAAACACGTACCTATTGAAACTTTAAAAAAGTTTGCAATAGATTTATCTTAAATTACATATTTCCATATTTAGGTCCACCACTACCCTCTGGAGTAACCCAAGTGATATTTTGAGATGGTTCTTTAATATCGCAAGTTTTACAGTGAATACAATTTTGTGAATTAATTACAAATTTATTTTGATCATTTTCTTTTTGAACTTCATAAACACCTGCTGGACAATATCTTTGAGCAGGCTCGTCAAATTTTTCCAAAGTATAACTAATTGGTAAATTGGGGTCTTTAAGTTTTAAATGAACTGGTTGATTGTCAGCATGATTTGTACCTGTTAGATAAACAGAGCTTGTCTTATCAAAGGTAATAATATTATCATATTTTGGGTATTCTATTTTAGGCATCTCATTTGCAGGTTTTAAAGTTTCATGATCTGCATGCTTGTGTTTTAAAGTAAAAGGTAATTTTCCTTTAAATAAAATTTGATCAATTCCAGTAAATATTATTCCAAGTATTAAACCCCAACTAAAACTAGGTTTTACATTACGTGCCGTATGTAATTCTTCATAAACCCAGCTCTTTTTAAACTTTTCTTCATAAATTGATAAATTTTTATTTTCTTTAATACTTTCAAATATTGTTTCAGCAGCAATCATTCCACTTTTCATAGCTGTGTGAGAACCTTTAATTTTTGGCATATTTAATGTTCCAGCATCACATCCAACCAGTAATGCCCCTGGCATAAACATTTGGGGTAAACTTTGAAGGCCTCCTTCAATTAATGCACGAGCACCATAAGAAATTCTTTTCCCCCCTTCAATTATTTTTTTAATTGATGAATGGGTTTTAAATCGTTGAAATTCATCATATGGAGAAAGGTGTGGGTTTTTATAGTCTAAACCAATAACATATCCTAAAAATACTTGCTTATTTTCTGCGTGATACATGAAGCTTCCGCCATAAGTATTGTTATCTAATGGCCATCCTGCAGTATGCATAACCATTCCCTCTTCATGATTTTTATCTTCTATTTCCCAAATTTCNNAATTAATTGTTTTCCTAAGTGACCTCTGCAACCTTCGGCAAATACAGTTACTTTTCCCAACAATTCTATACCAGGTTCGAAACTATCTTTCTGATTTCCTTCTTTATCAATACCCATATCTTGAGTGGCAACACC
>ENA-UZXD01003840-UZXD01003840.1-metagenome-genome-assembly--contig:-Day-3-50m-contig-3840_pt2 | contig 20054 bp, 14 predicted proteins | sample MGYA00260344_ERZ794904 | MGnify/ENA metagenome assembly ERZ794904 | reverse complement strand
GAAAAGATGTACGATGTGCTTACAAAATGGCTAACAGAATCTGTAGTTGCTGAAGCTAAAGCATATAAGCTAAAGGCTTCTGAATTTGGTGGAGACACTCATTCTGCACCATACAATGTAAAGGGCGAACCTACTTGGAGAGTCCATAGTACTTATGCTATCGATCAAGTATCTGGTGGAAATAACCCAGAAGAAAGAGACGTAGTTTTCTTTGAAGCAATGCCTATTAATAATGACATATACATTAAAATCGGTGGAATCAATAATCTTAAAAGAACTAACGGTTCTACATACGGTGGCAACTTTGGTACTACAATTGAAGAATGGAAAAATGATCCAAAAGGAATTGCAAAAGAAGCTTCCGATTTTCTTACTGATGCAACACACCTTAAATGGATAAACAAGAAAGCAAGAAGTGAAGGTCAAACAATTAAATGGGCTTTAAAGGATGATTATTCTAGCGTTATTGAAGACCTAGTTAATAAATCATTAGGAATTAAAGAATCAGTTAATGAAGGCTTTACTAAAAAAGATTGGGATGTAAAATGGAAAATGCCTAAGGACAATCTATTTAATGCAACCAAGACAAAAGATGCTGTTGACAATAGATATAAAGCTCTACAAAACTTATTGAAGGACAAGCCTAAAGAATTAAAAGCATTTGATGCTACTGACGATCATCCTGCATACGACATGTCTTATGACGAATTAATGAAATGGTATAATAATTTAAGCGAATCAGTTAATGAAGCTGATGATAAGGAACAAAAATCAACAGATAGAGGTCCTCTAGATGATGATAAAATTGAAACTGCACTTAAAACTAAAGCAGAAGAATCTGGAGTGCCAATCGGTATTATTAGAGCGGTAATGAGAAGGGGTCTTGCTGCATGGAAATCAGGTCACAGACCTGGAGCTAACCAACAACAATGGGGTTATGCAAGAGTAAATGCATTCTTAACTAAAGGCGAAGGTACTTGGGGTAATGCTGATAAAGATCTTGCAAAAGAAGTTAGAGACGGTGGACATGATAAAAAATTAAAGAAAGCATAATGGATTTTAATGATTTTTTAAACGAGAAGAACTTTCAAGTAGTTACAAACTTTAATGCTATTAATTATAGATTAACGCTTCGACACGGTGAAATTGGATTTGTAGCAATGGCTAGTTCTGGTAAAGAACTTGATAAAGAAATTGAAATTGACAATAAACAAGAAATAGCTAAAGCTATTGAAGAATCAATTAATAGAGAATTAAAGAAGAGAAGACAATTATTTACAGTAAAACTAGATCCAAGTTACAAAGGTGCTGGACATGGCTTTGACTTAGATATGGATTACCTCTTAGAATTATTGAATAAGTAATATAATAATCAAGTTTAATATAATATATTTAAAGGATGGCTACGGCTGTCCTTTTTTAGTTTGATATATAGTATAAGAGTATTATATAAAAATTTAAACAAATTATGGCATTTACCAATACAGAATTATTATCCGCTATGATGCATGATCAGATTTGGTCAATGTGTGATTTCGTATATTTCAATCCAGATGTACCTGAGACAATAGTACATGGAGACCTCACTAAAGAAGATTTAATAAATATGATGTTAACTTATGTAGCAGATAATAATATATCTAATAGTGAATTACAACTGTTGATTAATAAATATACATCAGCATAATATGAGACATATTAAATTATTTGAAGAATTTGTTGGAGAAGGTATAAACGATCCAGGCATTTTAAAGGCTTTTTTCATGGCAGGAGGACCAGGTTCTGGTAAATCTTATGTTGCATCAGAACTTTTTGGTATTCCAAAAGAGAAAATGTCATCAGTTAGCTATGATTTAGGTTTAAAATTAGTAAACTCGGATAATAATTTCGAATTATTGCTAAAAAAGGCAAATATCGAGATGGGAGAACTAATGAAACTCAAAGAAGATCCTGATAAATGGGCAGAAGCGATGAAATTGCGAGATAAAGCTAAGAAAATGACAAAATCTGCACAGAAACACTATGTTGATGGCAAATTAGGCATGATTATTGATGGAACTGGTAAGAATTATGGTAAAATTGAGAACCAAGTTAAAGAATTAAGAGAACTTGGCTATGATTGTTACATGGTTTTTGTAAATACTTCTAAAGAAGTCGCGTTAGATCGTAATAATAATAGACCTAGGAAACTGCCAGCAGAAATGGTAACTAGTATGTGGCAAGAAGTACAAGATAATATTGGTAAATTCCAAAGGCTTTTTAAGGCAAAAAGATTTGAAATTGTTGATAACTCTAAATACGGGGACTCTGGTCCAGTAGATTTAGTAGGAAAGGAGATTAGAAAATTCATGAACCAGCCTGTTTCAAACCCAGTTGGTAAAGAATGGATCAAAAACACAAAAAAAGGCATCTAAGACATGGAGAAATCTAATGAAGAATTATTAAAAGAATTAATGCTAGCATTCTCATCTTTAAAACAAAAGATGGAGGACCCTAATTATATAGCTCTTGATAATTCTATCAAAACTATGATGGAAAACCAGCGCGATATGAAAGAGGATGTAAAAGACCTAAAAAGAAAAATGTTAAATCCTATCGATGGTGTAATAGTTAATACTAATAAGAATACTGAGTTTAGAGTTGAGTATGCGTCTTTACAACAAGAGCGCGATGGTCTTGCAGAGGACGTAAACACTTTAAAAAGATGGAAAAGCATGTATATTAAAATATTTTGGGCACTATTTACTGGTGCAATAGGTGTTGCTACATTCTTAATAGGCGAATCAATAATAAACGGATAATAGATGGTATTTGATAGAATTAGTTTAGTAAAAGCTTATGCAGCTTTAAAGATTGTAGAGTTAAACGATGGTGCAGTTAAAGATATCCTCTTTAACAAAACTTCGTATTATGGCACTAAGACTATTGATAGATTTGATAGATTATCTGATTTAGCAGCATTTATTAATGAAAATTATCCATATCAGTATTTTGACCCTGATTGTCAATGTGCTGTAACAGAATTAGATTCTATTTGGTTACCACTTTCATTTAATTTAACATTACCTACAGATAGATATGCGACTTTTGTCAATAATATGAGAGGTGATTTTGAATCTGCACAAGGCGCTAGACTAAATAAAATATCTGTAACTGCATGTCAAAGTATTTTTAAGACCGCTTCAGAGCTACAGAGGCTCAAACAGAACTACTCTTGTTTTGCATATATGATTAATCAAAATCAATATGTTAATGATTGTGAGTACGTTGAATTGATAGTGAACGGCGCGTATACCTCATTAGTAGAGGAATATTACCCTCTAAGCAGACATCCTGATTTACAGGTATCACAATTATTAGTAAACACGGAACCTCTTAATTTAGAAGACGAATCCGCACCAATACCGGCTATTTATACAGCAACAACTCAATTTAACGTTGCATCTGGCCAGGGATTTACATTCCCGGGACCAATTGGAGTTAGCATTGTAAATACTCCGATTTTTACATCAGGTATTTTACCAGGAAATATGCATACAGATAATTTATTGCTAAGTCAAGCAGGTGGTTTTAATAGTGTTAGTGATATAAATATTCAATTAGGTAATGATCCAATTTTAACGGGTATTGTTTCCGGAGATACAATGTTTTTTGCTAAAGGGGACATAAATGTGATACTCATAGCCGGAGATATATCCATAGCATGGACTCATTATGTAATCGACCATGATATAACGCAAGAGATAACTATTACAAACTAGGATATATAAAAAAAAGATATAAGTAAATGCATTTAAACGACCAAATAGAGGAGTATAATTTTACTCATGGAAAGCACTTTGATGTTAGTACTGGACAGTATGATCTATTAATGCCACATGATCTTGGTAGACCATTAACCCATGAGGAAATGGACTATAACTTCATATACCAAAAGCAAACTTTAAATGGTTTTAGAATATTTGGATCGGGTGTTAATCTAAGATTAGATTCAAATGATTTAAACAAAGTACTTAAATTTCATCAAATTGCACTAGCAGATAGTGATTATGCTTTATATGTTGCAGAAGGTTATGCAGAGAATCAATATATTTGGGTTCCTGAAGAATTAGTATCTGCTCCATCCGGAGTTTATATTACTTTAGGAGTACAGGCCCAGTTAAATGAAGGTCAAGTTGCTTTATTTACTTTAACGAGTGCTAATATTCCAAATAATACAACAGTAGGTTATACTCTTTCCGGGATTCAAGCGGCTGATTTGGTTAATCCTTCAGATATGACAGGAATATTTACAATGGATGGTACTAATACAAGTCAATTAACTATAGCAATCGCTAACGATTTCTTAACAGAAGGTACAGAAATAATGTTGATGACATTAGATGCTGCTGATAGTTTAGGTATTTCAGCAGGTTTAACTGCACAGGTTGATATTAATGACACATCATTAACTCCAGTATATACATCTATTAATGGTACAGCAACAATGAGCGAAGGCACATCATCTACATGGACAGTTCAAGCTGCCAATTTTTATCAAGCTGCAACAATTAGCTGGGAAGTAGATTTTACTAACTCAACTGCAACTCCTGCAGATTTCACTGGAGCGACTAGTGGAACTGTGAATATGAATGCTAATGGAGTAGGTACTGGTATTACACTTAATATTGCAACAGATTCAGTTAGTGATAATGCTGAGAGTTTTGTCATTAAATTAATAGGATCTGATAGTAATGGTATTTCAGGTAATAACCTTTCTAAATCCGTAACAATTTCAGATGTTGCTTATCCAGAATATTTAACATTTACTGGACCTAACTCAAAAATAGAAGGAGATACTCTAGTATATACTGTTTCTAGTGCCAACGTTCCTAATGGAACAACAATAGGTTATACTATTACAGGTAGTGCTGGTTTTACAGTCAATGATATTACTTTATCATCTTTAACTGGAACATTTACTATGAATGCAGATTCTTCTAGTTTATCATTTAATCTTTTAGAAGATAATATAACTGAAGGTTTAGAAAGTTTAACTATTACTCTTGATGCACAAGACAATCAAGGTACTCAAATAGGTTTACCGATGTCAGTAACTACAGCGCTTGATGATGTTCCATCTGGATATAGCATCACAGGAGCTAACAGTATTAACGAAGGTGTTACAGAAACTTATGTATTTAGAGGTTCAAATGTCCCTGCAAATACTACAGTTTATTGGGAATTAAGAAACGTAGGTGGCTCCGGACATACTTTTCCAGATGATTTTACATCACTAAGAACTGGTAGTGGAGTTATGGTAGATGATGGTGGTGGCTATTGGTCAGAATTGGATATCGATATTACTCCAGCATTAGATCAATTAGTAGAAGGAGATGCACTTATTTCGTTAGTTGTTTGGGATGATGCCAGTAACTATGATAATGTAGTGCCACATAATAATACCCCTTCCGGTGAACTAGCAAAAAAGAATATAAATATTTTAGATTTAGCTCCAGTATATACCCTTATTGCTTCGCCTTCACAAACAGAGCCTAGCACATTAATAGCTGAACTTTATACACAATATGTAGATGCAAATACTGCTTATACATGGGAAGTAGTAAGTTACGGTGGTAATCCAGCAGATGCTAATGATTTTAACGGAGGAGTACTTCCTTCAGGTTCAGGAACAATACCAACATATAATAGTACGTCTCAGCAATCTGATACATTTAATATATCAGTAATAGCAGATAATTTAACAGAGGGTGTTGAACAATATGAGATTATTGTTAGAGTAGCAACAGTTCAAAAGGCTAATAAAATTGTAGATATTACAGATACATCACAAACACTAACATGGGATTGTAACGATGCTGGATTAGTAATACCAGATGGTGATGAAGGTGAAGCTGTAACAGGAACTGTAACAGCTGGAACATTAGTATCTAATTCATTTGATCCTGCAGTTTATACATTAGGAATTACAGAATATGATGCACAAATAACTGCACCTGCGGGTTACAGTAATTCAGGGCAAATAATTACATGTTCTGATAACGTAACAGTTACTCCGACTCCATTATGGGGTATTAATTCTGGAGGCGCATTCAATGAAGGTGTAACAATGACATGGGATGTTCAAACACAATATGTGCCAGTAAATGAAACATATACATGGAATACAATTCCATCAAATACTAATCAGGCAGCTGCTCAAGATTTTGATCCAAGTGGTTTTCCATCGGGTAGCGGAACGGTCTCACAATATAATATGACTATGACAAATGATCCTAATGGTCAGTTTACTATAACAGCTGCTATAGATGGAGTTCTAGAACCTAATGAGTATTTTACAATACAAATATTTGATCAAGGGGGTAATCTAGTAACGAGTAAAGAGATTAGAATTAACGATACAACACCAACATGGGATTGTACAGATGCTGGATTATCAATTAGTACAGGTACGGTAGGAGATCCTGTAACAGGGTCGTTATCAGGTACAGGTACACTTGTATCATTTAATCCTTCAACATATCAAAGTGGAACTACTTCATATACAGCAGATATAACAGTTCCTGCAAATGATCCCAATGGTAATCCATATTCTAATGCTGGTCAAACTGAACAATGTTCTGCAAATGGAACTGGTAATGCACCACAAGAAGCAATGTATTGGATGCACTTAGGAGAAACTCCATTCCCTTATCAAAAGGATTTAATGGGAGCGGGACCATTCTACTATGAAGCAACAAATGGTCAAGGAGGACCTGGAGTTGGTGAAGAATCAGATTTTGCTCCTATCTTTGAAGATATGGTAAATAATCCAAGTGATTGGACAGTTTCACCAGGTTCATGGGGTAGTCAATTGACTTTATCATCTGGGGATCAATTTAACTTTGTAGCTGGAACAGGCTCAAACTTTTATTACTTCTTGATTCCAGATAGTTATGGTATTTCAGATCTAACAACTACACAAAGTTTAAGTGCAGGTGGTGGTCCAAATGATACTGCTGCTGAAAAGAAAACAGGAATGACAATAAACGGAATATCTTATACAATGTATAGGGTTAATGCAGCAGATTCAACAAATCCGCTAATGGTTCAATATAACTAAAGAATAAAAAAGAAACAATAAATTATGCCAAATCCAGTAGGAATTAATAGTTACGTAGTAGACTTCTTTTCACCTAATAATTTAACTCAGGGTGTGGTACACTCTATTAATACAATAGGTGGTTATCAAGAGTTTGCTACTATATCAGAAAGGAATTCAATTCCACTTAAAGCGTCCAGCGCATCCGCGTATGACGGTTTTACATCATCAGATGATAAATGGTCTTCAGGTAGAAGAAGAGTAGGTATGATGGCTTATGTCATAGAGAACCAAAAATTATATACATTACAACCAGTAGGTTATTTTGGTAATGGTGGTGAATTAAACGAAACGCATTGGGATTCGGCTGGTGAGGCTGAAAGAGCTGTTAGAATAGATCCCGCAAACGCATATACAGCCGAAGGACCTAATCTAGGAAATGGCTTTACAACAGTAATGGAAGATGCTGCTTCATTACAAATATCTAGCGATCCTAATGGATGTTGGGTTGAATTAGTAATGGGTATCGATGGTAATCCAATTTCTGCAGTAGCACATGATGCTAATACTGGAGATTTAACAATAACTTTAACTCATGATGGTTCAGGTTCAGGAACTCCAATAGAGTTTACTGTAACACTTCCAACTGGATATGATGGAATATATGACCCTATAGTAGATGATGCAACAGTGATGCCAACAGATGTTGGTGGTATTGATGGAGGCACAACTGCTGGAGATTTATCAGGTTTATCAATGAATCAAATGTGGGATAAGTTATTATTCCCAGTGGTTTATCCAACAGGTGGAGGTGCAGGTACATTATTAAATGATACACTTGGATTAGTAGAAGCTCAAGAAGTTTTACCATCATTTACATTAACATCAACAGCAAATATGGGTACTTTATCAAATCCTGCAGGTCCTTGGACCGGAGATGTAACAGGTGCTCTTGTTGAAGAATTAAACGGAACTGGCTCAGGGCCATTCAATCCAACAGTAACACCTCCTAATACTATAAATGGACTTACATTTTCATATACTGCAGCATTAGGTCTAAATAAGTGGAGATTAACTACTTCATTTGCAGACGGTCCAATGCCAGTAGATTCTACTGGAGCAGATTATCCAGGTGCAAGATACTTAGCAGGTGTAAAAACTAATACAACAGACTTTGAAGGTGTATGGCCAATTTACTTAGGTAAAGCAGATGGTTCGTTTGAAAAAAGAGGTTTAGTTAGCCAGAGTGCTAACGATATAACATGTCTACAAAATTACGCTGAAGCTCCAGGTATCGATCATACAATTTTAATTCCAGTAGATATGATACAAGGCGGTGATATTACTATTGAATTATATCATCCAACTTTAGGAAATAGCCCATCATATCCTACAGGACCTGGTGGTTCTAGTACAGTATGGGTACAAACACTAGTAACAATGGATGTACATGCGAATGCAACAGGTATACAATATTATCAGTATCAAAAAGCCGGTAGTACTGGCGGTGTAAATACTTGGATAATAAATTGGTAATAAAGATAAATAATAAAAGAAAAAACTTACATATAAATCATGGCAGATAGATTAACAGGATCAATAGTACTTAATGCTAATTTTGAAGTTGGGTTTTTGGGTCCATTAGACGCAAGGGTAACAACTCCAGAATATCCGCAACTAGCAGATGGCTCAATACCATTCCCATATCCTGGGATGGTGGTTGCAGTAACTCACGATGAAAATAGACCAGGTGGTTCAGCAGATAATAACGGTCTTTGGCGTTTAGAAAACACCGGAAACACATTAGCTGATTGGACTCAAATTGGAAGCAGTAGTGTTTCTATTACTAATGTTGAAATCGTAGCAGAAAATCAAGTAATTACTTTATCAGATGGTACTGTATATACGACTCCAATTGGGAGACCGGTTTTAAATTTTGTAGCAGGTTCTGGTTTTTATGCTGTTAATGATAATGGCAACTATGAAGGTAATAGTGCTGCAAATAACAATCCATTATTACATGTACAAAGAGGTGTAACATATATCGTTAAAAGAACTGGTGCTGCCACATCACACCCTCTTTACTTTTCAACAACACAATTAGACCAAGCCGGTGCTTTAACTGCTGGTATATTAGGTGGTAATTGGCCGCTTAATGATGGAGAACATATTACATGGAAAGTTCCATTTGATGCTCCTGATGAATATTACTATTTCTGTGAGTATCATAACTCTATGCAAGGTGTTATTAAAGTAGAAGGAACTCAAGGTGCAACTGGCGATAAGGGTGAAATTGGTGCTAAAGGTGCTGATGGTAATCCTGGTGCTAAAGGTGATACTGGTTCTAAAGGTGAGCAAGGTAATTCAATAACTGGTGATAAAGGTGCAACTGGAGGGCAAGGTGATAAAGGTGCTGATGGTAATCCTGGTTCTAAAGGTGATACTGGTTCTAAAGGTGATACCGGTGGTAAAGGTGAACAAGGCAACTCAGTAACTGGTGCTAAAGGAGATCAAGGCCAAAAGGGTGATACTGGTTCTAAAGGTGAGCAAGGTAATTCAATAACTGGTGATAAAGGTGCAACTGGAGATGAAGGTGGTAAAGGTGAAGTTGGTCCTCAAGGTGATGCTGGTGGACAAGGTGATAAAGGTGCTGATGGTGCAAAAGGAGATCAAGGTAATTCAGTAACTGGTGCTAAAGGCGATACTGGTTCTAAAGGTGGTACTGGCGATAAAGGTGCTACTGGTCTAAAAGGTGCTACTGGAGACGAAGGTAGTAAAGGAGAAGTTGGTGCAAAAGGTGATACTGGCGGACAAGGTGATAAAGGTGCAACTGGTGGACAGGGTGATAAAGGTGATAATGGCCCTTTAAATGGAACAGATATAGATCCAAATATTAATTATGTAGGAGACTACATAAATCAATTATATTATTCAGTAAACGGACAAATATGGTCATGGGATGGTAATACATGGACTGCACAATATGATTTAACAGGACCGCAAGGTGCTAAAGGTGCTAATGGTACAAAAGGTGATACTGGCGGTGAAGGTGGTAAAGGTGAAGTTGGTCCAAAAGGTGATACTGGTGGACAAGGTGATAAAGGTGATACTGGTGGACAGGGTGATAAAGGTGAACAAGGTAATTCAGTAACTGGTGCTAAAGGTGCTACTGGTCTAAAAGGTGCTACTGGAGATGAAGGTGGTAAAGGTGAAGTTGGTCCTCAAGGTGATGCTGGTGGACAAGGTGATAAAGGTGATACTGGTGCTTCAGTAACTGGTGCTAAAGGTACACAAGGTGACAAAGGTCAACTCGGTGGCGTTGGACCTGGTATTACATTCTTAGGAAGTGTTCCTACTGCAGGTGATTTACCTGGGGCTGGTAATGTAGGAGATGCTTATATTTCAGCAGATGACGATCACTTCTGGGTATGGAATGGTACAATTTGGGTTGATGGTAATTCTCTTCAAGGCCAACAAGGTCCAAAGGGTAACCAAGGTGAAAAAGGTGTAGATGGTAATTCTACTAATGGTAGTAAAGGTGATAAAGGTGAAGTTGGTGCTTCAGTAACTGGTGATAAAGGTGATACTGGTCTAAAAGGTGTTCCTGGATTATTTCAAGTTGATACAACATGTACTGGCTCTGAATTAACAGGTCAAACAGATGTATATGCATTCTTAGATTCAACATCAGGACCATACGCGCCAAACGGTGCAGATACTGTAAACAGACCTACGGTATACCAAGCCCTATCTGATTGGCATGCAGCATATACTAATGATAATCCTGGATATACAGGTAATCTTTATATCTGTATACCACATGGTGGAAGTACTAAAGAACAATGGTTACAACATTTAACTGTAATTAGAGAAACTTCTCCTAGTCAGCGTACACAACAAATATATGGACATGACCAAGCAACGGGTAATACGAATGGAGATTTCACCGGATCTGGTTGGGTTGTTACAGGCGGCGTCTTCGATAATGGTTCAATTTGGCAATGGACTACGGGTGGTATTCCAGCAGATTGGGGTAATTCAAATTATGTACTACCTACAAGAGCATTTGTAATTAACCTTACTAATGAATCAGAAACAGCATATCATGCAACTGGTACTAACCAAAGTGGTTCCGGAAATTTATCAACTCAACCAACAGGTACTTGGATTTCAGATTGGAATAATTTTGTGGCTGCTCATGCAGGTATGGACTATTTTGGTGGTATATTATACCCATTAGCAAATGGAAACGCTGGGACAACTGCAAACATGTTATTACATGGATATGCGTCTATTACTGGGCAAGATCCAATAATTGAAGCAGATTTTCAAGCTGCATTAGGTCCAAACTTTGCTAACGGAGGTTATGGCGCATTCTTTAGTGGTAGTACTCCTAACCCATACGTAGCAAATACTGTTGATATGACAGCATATAACTACTCAGGTGTTTTTACTAAACAAAGTTCTCCTGGTACTGGTGGCGGTATGACGCTTAACTTTACGGCTACAGAATTCGCTAACGATATTAATAATATACTTCAAGGTTCGGACACTACATCTCAAGTTAACGTAGTAGAGTCTTACGACCCGCTTGGAATATTATCTATTAGAGGATTTACTTCTCAAACTATTGACTTTAACGTTAATGCCGAAGGATGTATTGAAATGGAAATAGATTGTGTAGCAGTTAATGATTGTCTTGAGGTAGGAGCTGGTGAAAAGGGTGATAAAGGTCTTGACGGTTCTACTGGTGATAAAGGTGATACTGGTGAACAAGGTGATAAAGGTGCAACTGGTGGACAAGGTGATAAAGGTGAAGTTGGTCCAGATGGACTTACTGCATATCAAGTTGCAGTAGTAAACGGATTTAACGGCGACGAAGCAGCATGGTTATTATACATTGAAGGCGATACAGGTCAAAAGGGTGCAACTGGTGGACAGGGTGATAAAGGTGATACTGGTGCTTCAACAACTGGTGATAAAGGTGCAAAAGGTTCTACTGGTGCTTCAGTAACCGGTGATAAAGGTGATACTGGCCTAAAAGGTGCAACTGGTGATAAAGGTATACAAGGTGCTTCAGTAACTGGTGATAAAGGTGATACTGGTGAACAAGGTGATAAAGGTGCAACTGGTGGACAGGGTGATAAAGGTGAGGTTGGTAATACGGGAACTTCAGTAGATTTCTCTACAACTTCAACTGATTTACACTCAAATAATGCAGGTAATACTTTAACGGTAGACGCTGGTTTATCTTATGTTGGCGGTGAATATATTTCGATTACGTATCCATTAGATATGACTAATGTACAAATTGCAATAGTAACTGCTTATAGTGGATCGCAATTAACATTTTCACACGTATCAAATAACGGTAACTTATTAAATAGTAACGGTCCTTGGATTATTAATCTAAGTAGTGTACCTGGTCAAACAGGACCACAAGGTTTAACTGGTTTACAAGGTGATAAAGGTGATACTGGCGCTTCAATAACTGGTCCAAAGGGTGATACTGGTGGACAGGGTGACAAAGGTGATACTGGTGCTTCAGTAACTGGACCAAAAGGTGATACTGGTGAACAAGGTGATAAAGGTGCAACTGGTGCTTCAGTAACTGGCCCGAAAGGAGATCAAGGTGATTCAGTAACTGGCCCGAAAGGAGATCAGGGTGATTCAGTAACTGGCCCGAAAGGAGATCAGGGTGATTCAATAACTGGACCAAAAGGTGCAACTGGTGAACAAGGTGATAAAGGTGCAACTGGTGCTTCAGTAACTGGACCAAAAGGTGATACTGGTGAACAAGGTGATAAAGGTGCAACTGGTGAACAAGGTGATAAAGGTGAGGTTGGCGCTTCAATAACTGGTGATAAGGGTACGCAAGGTGAACCTGGTTTAAAAGGAAATCAAGGTGCAACTGGTGTCGGATTTGAATATGAGCATATAGCTCTTAATCCTATCGCAAGAGATGAGGCATTTAGTCCTGAAGCTGTTAGAAAAACATTTGTTAAAGTACCTACTACATTAGATACTTCATGGTATTTATGGAAGATTGAAGCTTCTTATGGAGATGCTTCTCAAACAGGTGCTACTCAATTTAAATTAAAAAGGGTTAATTCATCTGGTACTACTAACGCAGTTACAGGTACTCTATGGACCCATGCAAGTGGAACTTTAATGCATACTCAAACAATGTCGGATGAATCAATAAATGATCTAGGTGGCGACTATGTCTATATAGATTATATAAGTGGTGCTGAAGATGGTACAGGTTATTCTGTAACACTGATTTGGAAGAAATCAATAGTAGAATAAAGTTACTTCTTTAAAAGAGTAATAAATAAATTAAAGTGATTAATGAATGGCTATATCAGTAAAACATTTCAAAAATGAATTAGATTGTGAAGAACCAGGATTCGAAGTTGGTGTGGCTTACCATTCTGACTTCGCTACAGGTGCTTCCGAAATATGTAATGGAAACGGCACGATAACTAATGTTTATGGTGATTTTGACAATCTAGGTGATATTGTTACTAATGTAGGTTCTGTTTTTAACGGAGCCGAATCTGATATTTGTTTAAATGGTATAGATGTTGTATTTAATATAGATTATACTGCATCGATGAATAATGCAATTACTGGTGTGAGATACGGTGTTGTTGATATAGCTAATCAATTAGCAATTTTATCTAATAATAATTATAGAGTAGGTGTTGTTTTATATGATGAAAAACAGAGTAGTTATAGTGGCTGGCAATATAGTGATTCAGACTATTATCAAAATATACCAGCAGCTCAAAAGGTAGAAATTACTACAAACGGTTCTAGAACACAAAATGTTATATGCCCTGCTAAGATGTCTACGGTGGGAAATCTAACCGAAGTGCAGACCGTTATGGATGCGATTGGAAATTCCTCAAATACAGCTACTACAATGAAGCTTGGTTTTGGTGTCAATGGACCGGAGCCGGGTGGTTTAGCTACTTATGAAATAGTTGGTAATCAAATTGCAGGTGCATGGAGATCTGATGTATTAAAATTAATAATAAATATTACAGATAATGTTGCTGGTGGAGATGATGATACTGCTAATAGTACAGATGTAAACTATTTTCAAAATACATTAACACCATTACTTGATTCTAATAATGTTCAGTTTTATCAAAATACATCACAAGTAACTTCAACTACAAATCAAAATACTTATGACTATTTAGCTCTTAATACAACTCCAGCCGGAGCTGTATATAATGAAGTAAATTATGGACAAACAGATGGAAGTGGTAATTATATATGGACTGCCTCTTTATTAACAGGTATTGCAGACTTATGTGAAGAGACTACAGTATACACATGCGATCCTGCCCCTGCTGGCTGGTATGCTGCAATTCCAGTAGTAGAAGGTAGCACAGTGGTAAATTATTGGAATGGAACGGCGTGGGTAGATACTTATACATGTCCGGAGCCTCAATATACACTTCATATACAGTACATAGATCAAATTACAAATGGTGATGTTGAAGACATTCAATTAAACCATCCTAACTATTACAATACTACCTCATGGGAATTTATTGGAATTCCAGGTTCTCAACATACTGCGACAATAGCGTGCGTCCCAGATGCTGGATATGATAATTTATCAGTATCAGTAACTAATGTTTCGAATAACAGTATAATTACAAGTACTTCTGTGAATAGTGGAACAGATGAGGTTACTTTTACAGTAACAATGCCATCGTCGGATTTAAATTTTGAACAATTTACAATAGGAGGTTCTGCTTCTGCAATTATCAGAACAATGACTGTAACAATTATTCCTGATATATTTGATAATTCAAACGGACAATCTCCTACAGGACAGGTCAAGACGGCACCACAATTCCCTGCCGCGGCAAGTTGGACGAATGCAGCATTAGATTACGGTACTCCAGCTAGAAGATATGAATGGACAGGAGTTGCTGGAGATACTTTTATACTAGATGTAGATTTTGCACCGGTACCTGTTGATTATACATTGGATGTTACAGGATTAACTAATACATACGAAATCACACAAGGTGGTGGAGGTGATGTAGGAGTTACAGGTGCTTTTAATTCAATGGTTTTCACTCCTGGCGCTAGTCCTTCTTTTTCTGGTAGTTTCACAATGCCACCAAGTGACGGTTGGGTTGAAATACGTCCAACTGGTACATGTACACAACCAGTATATAGATATACAATAAAAGCTAACGAAAATATTGTAGGTGGTGAAATGGCACCGGGCGATGAATCCACAGATTTCCTTGGATATACAGGTGATACTTTCTCACATGCGGTTGAGGTGGTACCATCTTCAGGATATTCATCAACATCAACAACAAATGTACAGCTAGATTCTAGTGTGGAATCTCCTGTAGGGGCTAATGCTGGAATAAGCAATTTAACTAATAATGGTACAGGTGCTACGATGGATATTGAAATTCCATCAGGCGGTGGTACTGCAGGAGTATTATTTAATGGAGGAGCAGTATTAAATGAATACGACTATATAGTAGATATTGCAGATGACAATTTATATGTTACTTATGCGCAAATAGTATTTACAGGAGTAGAAGGAAGTTTACATTCGTCAGTGGCAGTGCCAACAACTGATAATAATTATACATATAATAGAGATTCGCTTTCTATTATGAGCCAAAGTCCTGCAAGTTCAATACTTGCCGACTGGAATAATCAAATTGATTCAAGTTCTTTAGATATAGACATAGAACTTGATGGTGGAATGCCAGCAGGTGGAGGTACTGCAATAATTGCAGTGAATTTAACTGCAACGGAAAACGTATATGATTTTAACTTAGACGTAGTGCTTTCCAATAACACACTACTTGGTAGTTGGGCTAATAGTTCAATAACATTACAGGGTAATGCTGGAGATGTATTTACAGGTTCGTTTATATACAATCAAGATCCTGAATATACCTATACATCAACTGGAATTTCTACAAGTAATGCGCAAGCTGCTGGAAGTTTACAAAGCGGTGATATACCATCTACTAATTATGAAGTTACTATGCCAGTTGGTGGTGGATCGGCTACGTTAACAGTCCTTGATGCGGCACATACACAAAACCAATATAGTTACAACTTATGGTATGATAACTCAAATGAATCTGGTAGTGGAACTATAGTATTGCCCCATCCAAATCCACAAGTTATAGTTCAACCAGCAGGTGTAACAGTGGCATGGATTATAGATTTAGACCCATCTCCATCGTATTATGACGTATCGGCTGGGGCATTTGCCGCGATCGAATTGCATGGCGGTAATATTAATATCCCGGCTCCAGAGCTTTCATTAAATACTTTGGTTACAAACCCAGATGCTAATGCTAGAATATTCGGTTACTTAACAATGCCATCAGGTGGTGGAACAGGTTATGTAATGCCTAAATCAGAATGTAGTCCACCAGATTTACAATATGTACTTAACTTTACTAATAATATTAGTAATACTTCTTTAGCTGCTACTACACATACATTTACTGGACCTTTAGGATCAGTACATCAATATACACTAGATATAACACCTAGTTCTGGTTGGACACATACTATTTCAAATGTTACATATACAGATAACGCGGGTGGTAACTTTGAACATTTAGTTGATGGAGATGAAGATGTAGTTTTCTCTTTAAACGGCATGCCGGCGGGTGGATCAGCAGGGAACATAATAAACATATACGGAACTAGTCATCCAATAATCGCGGCGGCTAATATTTATTATACAGACAATAGCACTGATGGTGATTGGAACGCACCTAGTATTACGGTTAATGCTCCTGTAGGAGATTCTGTATTAGTCACAAATACATGGGCTTTAGCTCATAATAATGTTCTTTTTAATTCAATAAATGCAACACATGATTCTAATGGAAGTATTGTAACAAATGAAGTTACAACAGCCGGAGAATATAAATTTGATTTAATTATGCCTAGTGGAGGTGTAAATATTAATGTTCTTGGTGATGTAAGCACTTCTGCTACAACAACAGTAGATCCATGTTTAGCAGCAAATTGTGCTGGTGGTAGTATTTGGGTAACTCGTCCAACTAATACTAGAGAACCTGGTGCTGGACAAAATCCAATGTGTAATGGTGTTATTAATATTAGTATACCTACAGAGTGTGCGGCTGATGCGGGAGAATTATCATTCACAATAGACGGTCAGCCTGTAAGTGCGCAATACGTATCTAATTTTGGCGGATGGAATTTCACAATAAGTAATATTTGTACAGGTACTTATATGGTAGGGGTATACAATAACATAACCGGATGTGATGGAGTATATGATAATGTAGATGCACAGTACAATGCAACCACTACTACAACAACACAAGCTCCAACGTTCTATTATTATATGGGTGGAGAGTGTGATACTGGTGGAGGTCCTTATTTCATATATAGATCAACGTTTGTAGCGAACATAAATAATGTTTATGATACAAACAATCTAAGTCAGCCACAGACTCAATTAACTGATTTCGCGGCGGGACCATCTTTTGATTATTCATTAACTGGACCTGGAACGTGTGGAGGATTACCAGAAAATCCGGAATAAACTTTAGCAAAATAAACCATATAAATACAAAGTTATTGTAAACTAGACAACTTATATTTATATGGAAGACGTTTTTTGCGCTATCCCAAAGAAAATACATCAAATTTGGATAGGAAATCAAGATATACCTGAACATTGTGCGGCTTTTGGAAGAGAAATGGAAGCTATGCACCCAGATTGGGAATATACTCTATGGACACATGATATGATCTTTAATCCTGAAACAGGACTCTATAAAGATGATCCATATTTAAGCAATTACGTACAAAATGTAAAATTATACAAATGGGCATTTATTGCTGATAGAATTAGATTACTGCTTTTGAGAGATTTTGGTGGTATTTATTGTGATTTAGACGCAAAGCCAATTAGACCATTTGATGTAGTGTTAGAAACTCTATCTCCACAACATACTTTTTTTGCAGGGATGAAACCATCTCAAAATAATAATACTCTTATTGATTGTACAGTATACGGATCAGCTCCAAATTCTAGAATGATTAAACTTATTTTGACATGTTTTAATGATGTGAATTGGGCACATGGATGTAAAACTTTTAACGATATGATAATAACAGAGATGGGACCTGACGTTGCAACGTTCGGATATGAGTGGTTTTACAATTGGACTATATCTCCTAGAACTATAGTCCTGCATGATGTTGAAGAGACTAGACTTTTTTCATGGGTCGATAATTCTAAATTGTTCAAGGGTTGGTAATTTAAACCACTACCAGTGGCTCAGAGACGACCACTACTGCATTATCTTCTTTAAAGAGTATACTTAGTTGACATTCTAGAAATTTGGCACACAACTAGTTTGTTAAAATAGAAAATAAACGTAAACATTTTAGAAATATATCGTATAAAGATAAACACAAAATATGATATATTGGTTCACGGGGCAGCCTGCCCATGGAAAAACTGTTTTAGCGAATATGCTAAAAGAAAAAATGCCAAACGCGTTTCGTATTGATGGCGACGAAATGAGAGAATTATTTACAAACAAAGATTATACTATTAATGGTAGAGTTGTCAATGTAGGTACGGCACAAAGGATAGCTCACTATCTAAATAATCAAGGCCATGATGTAATTGTATCTCTAGTCGCGCCATACGTAGATCAAAGAGAAGACTTCAAAAAACTTATGGGAGATCAAATGGTAGAATTCTATGTCCATACAACAGAGGCAAGAGAAAGAGATCACTTTAAAGCAATCGCATATACAACACCAACTACTGAGTATGTTGATATTGATACCACAGAAGATTCACCAGAAGAATCATTTGCTAAAGTACTTAAAAACATTTAACAGGTCAGAGAGATAGAGAACGACATGGAAAAGAAGGAAACCTATTTTGTAGATGTAGATGGTACTATCTTTAAGTACCGAAAATTTGAGACATATCAGACCAGTAAAGCAGAGATTATCCCTAGTACACTGGAATACCTGAAGGCAAAGGCCACAGAAGGTCACATGATTATACTAACCACCGCAAGACCGGAATGGTTAAGAGAACACACAATAAAAGAACTTAAAGAAAACGGAGTGCCATGGAGTAGATTAGAAATGGGAATCGAAAGAGGACCAAGATATCTCATCAATGACATGGATCCAAATAAGCCCGGAGAACGGGCAATCGCAATAAACACAATAAGAGATAATGGAATTTAAAGCAAAAGCAGACAAGGCAAGTTCAAGCACTGATGTAAAGTATTCAATGTTTGTAGGGAGATGGCAACCACTACATAAGGGGCATCTTTGGTTAATTAATGAAAGATTAAAAGAGGGTAAAAACGTATGGCTAGCAATTAGAGATGTAAAGCCTGATGAAAAGAATCCATGGACAGCACAAGAGATTGAGAAGATGGTACATGCAGGAGAACTAAAAGACCTGATAGCAGACGGTAGAGTAGTAACAAGTATTATTCCGGATGTAGAATCTATTAACTACGGTCGAGGTGTAGGGTATGACATTATAGAACATATACCACCACAGGAAATAGGTGACATCTCTGCTACTGGAATTAGAGAACAAATGAGAGCAGATGGACTCCTCTAAGCCCTTAATTAATAAACACAGACACCTCTTAAAGACAGTCACCTGGAGACTAGTAGGTACAGCAGACACAATGGTAGTAGCATGGGTTATTACCGGAGATCCTCTACTAGGTCTATCAATCGGCGGCGTAGAAGTATTCACCAAAATGATTCTCTACTATATCCATGAAAGAGTATGGTACAGATCCAATTACGGTATTAAGAAGTAAGCCAACGGCCGGTACAAAAGCCGGCCCATAGCACCAAACACAACCACCACATAGAGAGAGGTAAGAGACCTAAATAACATACGAATTCACCCATACAGTGAATAACA
>ENA-UZXD01007783-UZXD01007783.1-metagenome-genome-assembly--contig:-Day-3-50m-contig-7783_pt1 | contig 21409 bp, 23 predicted proteins | sample MGYA00260344_ERZ794904 | MGnify/ENA metagenome assembly ERZ794904 | reverse complement strand
GTAATCATTACAGCAATAATTGATTTTGGTTCTTTAACTCTCTTTTCTGTTTCACCTTCAAAGTACATCTTTCTTGTAATCCAACCATAGTAAGCAAGAGATAATGCACTGTTTAAGACGCCAGCTATTGCAAGCCATGGTGCCCACCAAATTACAGAACCAGCATCTAATGCACCACCAAATAACATCAATTTACTCCAGAACCCTGCAAGCGGAGGAACACCAGCCAATGCAAATAATGAGATTACCAAAGCAAGAGCAGTAATTGGCATTTTTCTTCCAAGACCCTTTAGTTTATCAATATGAGTAACAGCAAGAGTTGTTACAATTCCTGCAATTGCAATAAAGGCCATGCCTTTCATTACTGCATGGTTTAGAATATGATACAAAGAACCTTGCAAACCAAGTGAACTATGAGGGGCAATTGCAAGACCAATCAGAATGTATCCAGCATGTGCAATACTAGAATACGCCAACATTCTAGAAAGATTCTTTTGCATTATTGCAGCAACATTACCAATAGTCATTGTCATAACTGCAAGAATTCCTAAAGCTAGAGTCCAATCAAGATGTAAAACAACCATTCCAAGAATTACAATTCTAATCGTTGCAGCAAATCCAGCTTTCTTAGTAGCTGCTGCAAGTAAAGCGGTGATTGGAGGTGGTCCACCCTCATAAGTATCAGGAAGCCATTGATGAAAAGGTACTAGACCCATCTTGAATCCAAATCCTGCAATAAACATTCCAACTGAAAGTAACGCAAGAGGCAATAGTGAAGGATCAAGTGTAGAATATCCTTGAATTACTTCTCCAATATTTGTAGAACCAGTTAATCCATATGAAATTGAAATTCCGTAAATTATGATTGCAGATGATAATGCACCAAACAAGAAATACTTTAGAGCAGCCTCATTTGAGCTTGGATTCTTTTTCATAAATCCAACTAGGACATATGTTGGAATACTCATTAATTCCCATGCAATAAACAACATTACCAAGTCAGTAGAATATGCAACTAACACCATACCAATGGTTGCAAGTAAAATTAGTGAATAGTAAACAGCAGGGGAATTATGTTTTCTCATATAATTAAAAGAACCAACAGTAGTAAACAGAGCAACAATTAGCATTGCAATTGCAAATAATCCACCAAAGGCATCATCGACAATTACATCTTCAGAAAAAAGAGCAGCTGGTGCTACGTTTTCACTTATGAATTGATAACCAACATATCCCATTGATACAATTAATGCGGCAAATGCAATTACGGCATAAAATGAGTTAGAACCATTTTCTTTTCTTACAATACTAATGATTGGAAGAAGAATACCAACAGTTCCTAAAATTGCAATTAATACCAATGGGGTTGAAGTAATCTCTAACATCTCATATCACCTACATCAACAATATCAAAACTACGAATAGTAGTCCTGCTCCAAATACGAATAGATATGATTGGGATACACCAGTCTGAGTTCCTTGTACAACTTTTGCACTCCATCCAATTGCTTTCTGGAATCCATCATTCATACCATAATCTATAGCTGTCCTTTCAAAGTATCTGAATACACCTCTTGCCAACCACAGTGGTGCTGCAACAAAGCACCAATACACCATAGCATTAAGGTACCATCTGTTTAAGAGAAGTTTATGAAATGAGTAAAATACAATATTAGAGTTTACAACCTTTACAGGATCAACCCATCTACCAATGTAGAAGATGTAACCTAATCCAATACCTGTAGCAAATGCTACTAATGATGAACCAAGTGCAACAGGGTTAAGTCCTTGTAAGAATCCTGGTAAGATTGATGCTTCTTCTGTAACATGTGCACTGTGAATGCCAAATGAGTGTTCCAAATAGTCAGTAAACATATGATGAAGTCCTTCTTCAGCAGATAATCCAATTAAGCCAATTCCAATAGTTAGAACTGCAAGAATACCATATGGAATCCACATAGATAATGGTGCTTCGTGAATATGATGTCCTTCTTCTTCCATCTTTTCGATATGCTTACTCTTCTTTCCAAAGAAAACCATACCAATCATTCTTGTTGTATAGAATGCAGTGATTACAGCAGTTAGAACAGCGATTATGTATAACGGTAATGCCCATTCATTTCCAGATTCATATACAGCAGCAAAGATTGCATCCTTACTCCAGAAACCTGTTGTGATAAATGGTGCACCCATCAGACCAAGACCTGCGGCCCACATGAAAGCATAAGTTTTCTTCATATGCTTTCTTAGACCACCCATGTCGGTCATAAATCGAGAACCTACAATATGCAACAATGAACCTGCTGCCATGAATAATGAAGCTTTGAACATTGCGTGTGAAATTAAATGGTAAAATCCTGCAGTATAACCATCAACATATTGATGAGATAATCCTGCAACACCTAATGCCATCATCATATAACCAATTTGAGAACCAGTAGAATATGCAAGAACTTTCTTAATTTCAGGATTGACCATGCCTTGTGTTGCTAGTAATAATGCAGTAATTGCACCAACCCAAGCTACAATTTCAAAGAATTGATCAGCCATAATTCCTGCAGCACCTAATGCAAATACAAGTGGACCAATTCTTGCAACTAAAAATACACCTGCTTTAACCATTGTTGCTGCGTGAATCAATGCAGATACGGCAGTAGGTCCAGTCATTGCTTCTAACAACCATTCGTTTAATGGGAATTGTGCAGATTTTCCCATTGCTCCACCAAACAGTAAAACAAACGCAGGAACTAACAAACCCTGAGCAGCCATAGTAGACGCCCAAGTTGTATCACCAATTAATTCTTTAAAGCCAAAAGTACCTGCAAACAAGAATATCAAAAGCATTCCTGCAATCATCATTACATCACCCACTTTGGTCATGATGAATGCCTTCATACCTGCATGAGTTGGAGAATAGTAATCTAACATTCCAAGAACAGTACGTCCTTCAGTACCAACATGATCTTTCTTCTTATCACGATACCAAAAGCTGATCAACGCGTATGATGCAAGTCCTACACCTTCCCATCCAAAGAATACTTGAAGTAAATTATCAGATAATACAATTAATTGCATGGAGCCAATAAAGAACATCATCCAGAACCAGAATCTTGTAATATCTTTATCACCTTTCATGTATCCCGTACTGTAAATCATAATGAGGAATGAAATCCACCCAACAACATTGGCCATTATAATTGAAAGTGGATCTGCTAATACACCACCCTTTAGACCAAGTGATTCTATCCACGTTATTTGATGATGTAATTCAGCTGCCTCAAGAGCTACTGGAATCATCATGGCTGCAGATACAGCACTCATTAATGCAAATGCTACTGCAACATATCCTGTTGCATGTTTTGATAATTTTCCAATACCTGGAATAATCATAGCTGCTGCAAATGGTAAAATCCAAACTAACCAAGCACTGATAGAACCAATTTCAAATCCCAGTAATTCAGTTGCCATAATCTAAACTCCCAGCACTCCATTCATGTACGGAATAATTGTTTTGTAAAATATGTCAGGATAAATTCCTACTACAATTGAAAATCCTGCTAATACCATCATTGGAGCAGTCATATACCAACTACCTTCTTTTACATTTTCAAGATGTTCAGGAGTTTTGCCAAAGAATACTCGTTTTAACATCCATAGTAAGTAGGACATTGTAAGTGCAGTTGCAACAAGACCTAAACCAAATCCTACTGCTCTTAGTGTAGAACCTTCTTCAATTGCAGTTTCTAATGCACCATAAAAGAGGACCCACTCTCCCATGAAACCACTAGTTGGAGGTATTCCCATTATTGTCAAGGCACCTATTACTGCACATACTGCTGTAATTGGCATCTTTCCAGCTAATCCTCCAAGTTTTGAAAGACTTCTAGTCCCAACTTTAACAATTATAATTCCAGCCATCATGAAAAGAATTCCTTTTCCAATTGCATGTGTTACATACATCATCTCAGCTCCTGCAAGACCAAGTGCAGACATTGAACCAATACCAAACAAAAGATAACCCATTTGGCTTATACTAGAATATGCAAGAAGACGTTTTATGTCATCTTGCATTAGTGCCATTGCACCACCATAAATCATCGTAACAAGGCCCCAAATGTAGAACCATATTGACAGATCAGCAAAGGTTGCAGGCAAAAATTCAACAATTAATCTAAAAATACCATAAGCACCAATTCCGATCATTGCTGGAGACAATAATGCACTAATTGGTGTGGGTGCAGCACCGTGGACATATGGAAGCCAAATGTGGAACATGAAGACTGCTAGCTTTACACCAAGACCTAATGCAATTGCAACTGCAGAAATCATCGCAATGTCTTGAGGAATTTCTGATTCGTTAATGTCTGCAAAGTCAAAACTTCCAACAGTCAAACCAATCATCAAAAAGCCCAACAGTAAAACAACTGCACCCGCATGGGTCCAAAACAAGAACATTAAACCAATCTTTCTTCTATTACCAGCACCCCAAAGAGCAACTAAGAAGAAACCAGGAATCAGCATTATTTCAAAAAATACAAAGAATTCAATTAGGTTTGTTGCAAGAACTGTTCCAAGCATCCCCATTGCAAAAAGAAGATAAAGTGCAAAGTAAAGTCCAGATTTTGCATTTACATAATTTGAAAGTGAAGATGCTTCAACAATAGAAGTTTGTCCACTTGTAGATGGGGCAATATTGTGTTCTTCTTCAAATTGATGATGGAATATGTGAAGCATGTATGGTTTTGAATAAAGCACCAAGATTGTCGATAATACATAAATGATTATTGCAAATGGTGATGCTAAACCATCCATCAAGAAACCAAACTCACCAAATTGTGTTGTCCATGGATAATGTTCTTCTACAGTTCCAGAAAGTGCAGCGTTAATTACAAGGATTGTTGTATAGAGTAAAACTGCAAATGTAAACCACATTGCAGTAGTAGGACCGAATTTTCTTCCAAGGATATAAGCTACGGGTGCTAATAACAGGGGCAGTATAACTGCCTGTAATAATGCATATTCCATTATCCCTTCAAGCTCCTAAAGTCTGCAATATCGACATTTTGATACATTCTATATGCTACAATAATTAACGAAAGCCCAACTGCTACTTCTGCAGCTGCAATTGCAATGGAAAACAAAGCTAAAGTTTGACCACCGCTATGAGGTAAAAATCTACCAAATGCAACAAGGTTGAGATTTGCAGCATTAATTATAATTTCAACAGCAAACAACATTCGAATAAAATTACGTTTTACAGCAAGACCGTAAATTCCTATTCCCAATAGGGCAACTGAAACAAGGGTAAAATCAACTAGTTCGTTGGTCATTTTCCACATCCTCTCGTTTTGCTAATACTAGTGCACCAGTTACAGAACCGGCTAAAATTAATCCCATCAAAATTAATGCAGGCCAATAATATGTTACAAAGTCAATACCAATATCTCTAAAATCAACTGCAGGTTCATCTGTTGTTATTGTTTTAATTCCAGAATCTAAGAAAACAGCACCTAATGATACCATCACTACAAGCATCAATCCAATTCCTGCAAACTTTCGTCTCCTGTCTTCAATTTTTTTGAATATGAGTTCTCTTTTTACCAACATTACAGTAAATAATATCAAAACAGCAATAGAACCAACATAAACTGCTAATTGGAATAATGCAACAAATGGTGCATCTAATAATAAGAAGAAACCAGCAATTCCACCAAGGGTTCCCATCAATGCAATTGAGCCATAAATTAATGACCTCATTTCAAGTGCAGCAATTGCTGAACCAATTGTAATTACAGTTAATGCTAAAAATGCAACATCAGCCATGTGTTGCACCTCTAGATGTAATTTGAATTTCACTATCCTGTGCAACGTATGGTTTTACCTGAAGTTGAGCAGGAGTATAGATTAATCCTTCTTTGGAAAATGAAGATAATTCATAATCATTTGTCATGTATAATGCGTAAAACGGACATGCATCAACACAAAGTCCACAAAAAACACATTTACCATAATCAATTTGGGGCATGATTGCTTTTTTATTTTGGTTGTGTTCTTCTGGAACCTTTACCATAGCAATTGCTTCAGCAACACCTTCACAAGCAATAGAACATAATTGACAACCAGTACAATGATCATGAAATAGCATATGACGTCCCTTTAATCCAGCAATTCCAACACCAGTTGAAGGATCAAATTGATAACCGTCACCTACGAATTTTAGTTTCTCTTCAGGATAACGAAGGGTAAATCGCTTCATTGCCATATGTTTAATTCCAGAATTCAATGCACGAATGATTCCAGTTGCGGTTCCCATTATTGCAATCCTCCCGGTCCTAACACTCCAGCGTAAAGTAAGCCTAGAGCAATAAAGATGTTAACGAAAGCAAGTCCAATAAGTTTGGTCCAACCTAGATTCAATAAGATATCAATCCTAACTCTTGGGAATACTCCTCTTGGTAAGATAATGAAGAAAATCACACCTACTGTTTTTAGAACAAACCAAAGTGTTCCATTAAGCATTTCTTGAGAAAATACTGGTAATCCAGGAACTTTGAGAGTTACTGGACCCATGGTAATTCCATCAGTAATTATTTCAGCAGGGAATGGAGGTACAATAGATGGGCCATTCCAACCACCAAGGAATAATACAACAAACAATGCTGCAAACGCATAAAGTTTCAGATAAGTTCCTAATTGAACAAGACCATACATCATTCCAGAAAGTTCTGTTAACCATCCAGCTACAATTTCACTTTCAGCCTCAGGTAAATCAAATGGAATTCTTTCTAATTCTGCAAGCATTGTGATAAAGAATACAATTGCACCTACTGGCAAAAATATAATCCATGGGAAATTAGATTGACTTGCAGCAATTTCAGATAAGTTAAGAGTTCCAGTTAAAATTACAACTCCCAATAAGGATAGAATTAATGGAATTTCAAATGAAACCATTTGGAATAAAGCTCTAATTCCTCCAATGAATGGGAATTTACTATTTGCAGACCATGCTGAAAGGATAGTAATGATTGGGAAAAATCCAATTACTGCAAATACAGCAAGTAATCCTAAATCTATATCTGCAACTACCCAACCAGGGGCAACTGGAATTAATGAAACAAATGCTGCTGCTGCTCCAACAAAGATTACTGGAGCTGCCCAGAAAATGGGTTTATCAGCCTTTGCAGGAATTATGATTTCTTTAGAAATTAATTTTAGACCATCACCCATTAATTGTAAAATACCTTCAAGTTTTCCACAATAGAAAGGACCAACTCTTAATTGTAATTTTGCAAGCATCTTTCTTTCAACAAAAATTGTTCCAGCAGCTATTAATGCGGCAAAACCAAATCCAGGAAATGCCATTACTCTAAAAATATCAGTTTCCATAAATGACTGAATAATAGGAAGAGTCCTAGTAGGATCCGCTAACCATGTAAATGCTAAGAACGGAGTAAGTAATTCACCATGAATTACAGGCATTTCAATATAGAACAAAACCATCATAATTGCAGGAATACCAATTAAGTTTGCAAGTAGAATAACCCAAAATACGTTATCTAGTAATGATTTGATAAATTCACTTAGTTTGAATTTTGGTGCAATAACAGACATTTACCTATCTGCCTCCACTGGCCAATAATTGAGACTCCAATATACTGATGGCATGTTACCAAGTTTTTCTCCTTTGAGAAGATACGGTAACGCAATCAAATTTCTAAATGAAGGGACACTAAGTTTTAGTCTATAAGGTTCAACTTTACCGTCAGAGACAATATAGCAACCCAAAGAACCTCTACCTGATTCTACACGCTTGTATACAGTAGCTGGGCCTTTTGTTTTAGGATTAGGTTTTAATTTTGTTCTAACAGAGCCGGACTTTGGCATTTTTTGTAGTGCTTGTCTAATAATGTTACAACTTTCCATCATGTCAAGCCATGGAATTTTAGATCTTGCATATGCATCACCTTCTTTCATAACGTTAGTGTGAATATCTAATTCATCATAAGCATCATAAGGTTCTTTGACTCTAAGATCAAAATCAACTCCACTTGCACGAAGAACAGAACCAGTAGTCCCAAGTCTAATTGCATCTTGTCTAGATAAAACTCCAGTATCTGCAGTTCTAGAAATTAAGATAGGATTATCATAAAAGACTGCAGCATATTCTTTGATACGTTTTTCAAAATAATTTACTTGACGTAGACAAACATCTTCAAAGTTTGGTGGTAAATCATTTCTAACTCCACCTGGAATAAAATGAGCATGAGTAACTCTTGCACCAGTCATTTTTTCCATAAGATCAATTAAAAATTCTCGGTCACCTGCAGGCCACATAAACATTGTAGAATGACCTAAGAAGATTCCATAAATTGCAAGCCAATACATGATATAGATACATCTGTTTAGTTCTGATGCAATGACTCGAACATATTTTGCACGTTCAGGAACTTCAATACCTAGAATCTCCTCAGCACCTAAGACATAAGGATAAAGTACATTACATGAATCATGGATTACAGGTCTTTCTAAATGAGGAATGTTTAGAATATAGTTTCGGTACTCTGCCATTTTCTCTTCACCACGATGAACATATCCTGGATCTGGATCACATGCAACAATATAATCACCATCAATCTGTACAACAATTCTCATATGACCAGAACCTGGGTGTTGTGGTCCGACATTTAGAGTCATAATTCTTTCATCAACTTTTTGGAGTGCTAATCCTGGCATAATTTCATTCATTTCTATCGTCCTCTTGTATCAAAGTCCTTTCTGAGTGGAGGTAAATCTGCCCAATCTTCTGGCAACAATAATCGTCTATTATCAGGATGACCTTCAAAGAAAACACCAAACATCTCAAAAACTTCTCTTTCATGAAACTCAACACTGTAAAAAATATCTCTAAGAGTAGGAAGTCTTGTTGCATCTTTTCCAGGAATTGGATCCTCTTCTCTTGGAGCTCTAGTTGCTAAAACAATAATCTGTCTTGCTAACGAAGAATCAGAATAAGATCCTATATGGTAAACGACTTCAATTTCTTTGTCTTGAGGAAAATCTACGCCTGAAACTGACTCTACATGATCAAAATTCATCTCATCACGAATAAACTCAGCAACATCATGTACATTCTCACTACCTACATTAATTCGAACTCTGTCTTCTTTAACAAATGCAACTTCAACTTTATCAGTAAACTTTTCAGTAATTTTATCACAAAGCCCTTTCTCAAACGCAGGTAACTCAACAGGTTTTTCTTCAGGTTTTTTAGCTGCAGGTTTTGCTGCAGGTTTTGCTGCAGGTTTTGCTGCAGGTGATGTAGATGTGTTTTCAGAATCAGAACTCATTATACAAACTTCCTAGCTTTCATTCTCTTAATTTTCTCTTGCAACAAAATACATCCTTGAATTAAGGTTTCAGGTCTTGGTGGACAACCTGGCACATAAACATCAACTGGAATTACTCCATCAATTCCTGGAAGTACATTATATGAATCAAAATACAAACCTCCAGTAATTGCACATGCCCCCATTGCAATAACATACTTTGGTTCTGGCATTTGATCATAAACTAATCTAAGACGTGGTGCCATTTTACGTGTAATTGTTCCCTGTACAACAACTAGATCACATTGTCTAAGTGAACCAAATGCTTCAATGATTCCAAATCTTTCAACATCATATCTAGGACTAGATGCTGCACCAAATTCTACACTACAACATGCAGTTTCAATATGTACTGGCCATAAAGACCAAATTCTTCCCCAATTGATTGCATAGCCCAATGGCTTATCAATTGCTTTTTCTAAAATATCACCTAATTTTCCTACAAAGACATTTGCATTTTCTGGTGTAATCAGATCTTTAAGCAATCTTTCTCATCTCCTCGTAAATATCATTTACATAAATAACTACCAAATTCTTCTTCTCCCTGATTGATACAATGCAAATGCCATTGCCCCAAACATAATTGCTAAGAAACCCATCATAGGTAAAGTTGCACTCTTAGGAAGTTCTAAAAGAGCACTGCCCCATGCATACAAGAAAATTGCCATTACGTCAAAAACAACAAACATCAGAATGTAAGGATAATACTGCATCATAAAATGAGTTCTTCCTTCACCAGATGGAACTTGACCACATTCCATTGGCAAAAATTTCACAGGATTACTTCGCTTTCTAGGAGAAATCATTCTTGAAATAATTAATGCTGGGGCCATAGCTGCTACGGCAAAGCCAAACATCAATACAACGGTACTATAATTGCCCGCTAGTTCCCCGACCAATTTAGCTTTTCACCCTGATTTTTGTATAAAAAGCTATGCCTCCTCGTTTCGATCTAATTGTAAAAAATATAATTTTTCTAAAGTACTTTATAGGACATTGAAAAAAAGCATTCATGGCATTAAATATTGGAGATATTGCTCCAGATTTTGAACTTCCTGATACAGAATTGAAATTGAGGACTTTAGATGAATTCAAAGGGGGGAAAATTGTCTTATCATTCATAGTTGCTGCAAGTTCTCCAGTTTGTGAGGTAGAATTATGTACATTTAGAGATTCTTGGCAAGAAATATCTGATCTTGGAGCACAAGTAATTGCTATTAGTAATGATGGTCCATTTGCAAACAAAGCATTTGCAGAAAAAAATAACTTCAATTTTCCACTTTTAGGTGATTATAGTAGTAAAACAATTAGGGATTACGATATTTTGTTAAAAGATCTACTTCACATCAAGGACTATAATGCTGCAAAACGTTCTGTATTCGTAATTATGGAGGATGGGAAAATTGGTTACAAATGGATTTCAGAAGATCCTCTAAAAGAGCCAAACTATGAAGAAATTAAAAATTTCTTAAAAGAGTAAAAAATTTTATTTTTATTCTATATCAGCAATAACGTCGCCTTTTGCAACAGTTCCAGATTCTTTAACTTTGATAGATTTAACAACACCATCTTTATGTGCTTTAACTGCAACTTGCATCTTCATAGATTCTAAAGTACAAACAACATCACCTTTTGCAACAGAGTCACCATCAGTTACTGCAATAGATACAACTTTTCCAGGAATTTGACTCTTCAAAGATAATTGAGCATTTCCAGAACTACTTCCACCAGAATTTTTGTAAACTACTTTATCAAAATGAGTATGTAAGTTAAGTGTCATCGGAACATTATCAATTACAATATTCATTTCATTAGTAGATTGTTCAAGATATTTTGCTTTATGATATTTTTGATCTAAAATAAATTCAATTCCTGTTGAATCCATATTTAGAATTTTTAATTGGTGTTCATCATCATTTATTTTAATTGTGTAATCATTGTTACCTAGGTTTTCTACTATCCTTCCATCAAATGATTTTTCAATATCTTGAATCTTGTAATCCATATATCATCAATCCAGTTTATTTTTCCAGTTAGAGCTATTTGCATCATTGTTCTGTACACGACTCTTAAAATATTCAGAATGAATTATTGCAGCAGCTAAAGCAGCTTCACTTTTATCTTCTTTTTCTTTCTTGAGATCTTCAGTTAATCTATCAATCATATCATGACGTTTTAAGAAGTCAGTTGATAATTGACCATTTTTGTATTCATCTGAATTTAGAATTGTTTTGTAAAGTGGAATAGAGGTCTCCACACCTTGGACATACATATCATTTAATGCAGTAAGCATTCTGGTTCTAGATTCTTCAAATGTTGGTCCCCATGTACAGAGTTTTGCCATTAATGAATCATAAAATGGCGAAACAGTACATCCAGGATACAAGATAAGTGTCACATCTAACATTAGGTCCTGAAGGAATTGTTACCTCTGGAACAGGTCCTGTTGATGGTGCAAAGTCCAAAAATGTATCTTCAGCATTAATTCTACATTCAATTGCATAACCATTCATCTTTAGATCCTTTTGTTTGAATGGAAGTGGTTCTCCATTTGCAATATCAATTTGTAATTTGACAAAATCTAATCCCGAAACCATTTCACTGATTGGGTGTTCGACTTGAAGTCTTGCATTAATCTCAATAAAATAAAATTCTCCATTATCTGCTCTCAAAAATTCTGCAGTTCCTAGATTAGTATAATCAACTGCCTCTGCTGCTCTAACAACTATTTCACCAATTTCTTCTCTTTTTGCATCATCTACCACAGGAGAAGGGGTTTGTTCAATTAATTTTTGATTTCTTCTTTGAATAGAACATTCTCTCTCAAAGAGATGTACTGCATTTCCATGATGATCTCTGCACATTTGATATTCAATGTGTCTTGTTTTTTCTAAGAATTTCTCAACAATGATTGCAGATTTCCCAACAGCAGCAATAGATTCAGAGGTTACTGTTTCAAAACCTTCGTGTAATTCTTTGTCATTTGTTACAATTCTAATTCCACGACCTCCACCACCATAAACTGATTTTAACATAACAGGATATCCAATATCATTTGCAACTTTTGCTGCATCTTCTGCATCCTTTACTAAGCCAGGACTTCCAGGGACAGTTGGAACTTGAGCTTTTAACATTGCAGCTTTACATTCCATTTTATCACCACACAAATTCATAGAATCTGCAGAAGGACCAATGAAAGTAATTTTATTTTTTTCACATAATCTTGCAAAGTCGTCATTTTCAGAAAGAAAACCATAACCTGGATGTACAGCATTAGCACCTGAAGCTAACATAACTTCAAGAATTTTTTCTTGATTTAGATAAGATTTTGCAGGAGCTGCTTCACCAATGTGATATGCTTCAGTAGCTTGTTTAACATGCATTGAATTTGTATCCTCATCAGAATAAACTGCAACTGTTTTAATTCCAAGTGCTTTACATGTTCGAATTACACGTAAAGCGATTTCTCCTCTATTTGCAATGAGTACTTTTTCAATCATCATTAATCACAAATTGATATTTCCATGTTTTCTAGGTAGTTGTTTTTCTCTTTTGTTTGCAAGCATCTGTAATGCTTTTATCAACATAGGTCTTGTTTCAGCAGGATCAATAACATTGTCAATAGTACCATGAGAAGCGGCAACGTAAGGATTTTCAAATTTCTCTGCAAATTCATCGATTAGTTGTTTTTTAAGAGTCTCCGGATCATCTGCATTTAGTAATTCTTTACGGTACATGATTTTTACTGCAGCTTCTCCACCTAAAACAGCACATCTAGCAGTAGGCCATGCATAATTAATATCAGTTCTAAGATTTTTACTTCCCATAGCAATGTAAGCACCACCATAGGCTTTTCCAATTACTAAAGTAATTCTTGGAACAGTGGCTTCACAATATGCATAAAGTAATTTACTTCCATGTCGAATAATTCCATTGTGTTCTTGATTAGAACCTGGCATGTAACCAGGAGTATCAACTAAAGTAATTAGTGGTATGTTAAACGAATCACAAAATCGAATGAAACGTGCTGCTTTGTTTGAAGAATCAATATCAAGTGCACCTGCAAGATGCATTGGATTATTTGCAATTATTCCTACAACTTGCCCATTCATTCTTCCATAACCTACAACAACATTTGGTGCAAACAATTCATGCACTTCAAAGAATTCATGATTATCTACAATTGAATTGATAATTTCTTTCATATCATAAGGTTGTAAAGGATTTTCTGGAATAATGTTAATTAGATTATGATCTAGTCGATTAGGATCATCATCAGTTTTTGTTTTAGGAGGTTCTTCAGTATTGTTTTGTGGAAGAAATGAAATTAATTTTTTGATATAATCCATACATTCGTATTCATTTTGCGCAACAAAATGTGCAACACCACTTTTTGAACCATGAGTCATTGCTCCACCAAGTTCATCAAATGATATTTCTTCACCTAATACGGTCTTTACTACATCAGGTCCTGTTACAAACATTGTACCAACTTTTTCTACCATAATCACAAAGTCAGTCATTGCCGGAGAATAAACAGAACCACCAGCTGATGGTCCAATACTTGCAGTAATCTGTGGGATTACTCCAGAAGCTAATTGATTATGATAAAAAATATCTGCAAACCCATCAAGACTCATAATTCCTTCTTGAATTCTAGCACCACCAGAATCCATAATTCCAATAATTGGACATCCAGTTTTNNACTGCATGATCCATAAGTTTAGTGATTTTTTTGGCACCCATCTGACTTAATGTTCCACCAAGAACAGTGAAATCATAAGCAAAAACAAAGATTTGTCTTCCATTAACAGTTCCATAACCACCAACAACACCATCTGTGAAAAATTTCTTCTTCTGCATATCATATTCATGATAATGATGCGTAGTTAGTGGATCAAGTTCAGTAAAAGTTCCTTCATCAAGTAAGAGATCAATTCTTTCACGGGCAGTTAATTTGCCTTTTTCATGTTGTGCTTTGATTCTATCCTGACCGCCACCTTGTAATGCGGTTTTGTTGTTCATACTAGATTTCTCAATCTTTTCAGAATGCATAACAGTAAACTAAAGCATTAGGGTTTCCTATATTAATTTAATTTGTCTATTTGAAATTAACAAATTTTTCAGTAATAATGGGATCATTACATGTTATTGAGGATTAGGAGTTTAAAATGGGAAATTTCTTGTTTGATGATAATTGATAGGAATTGAAAGCGCTTTTTTCTTCACTGCATTTCTTACATATGCACAACTGAGATACATTTGAAATATCGCAATTTTCTTGAAATTCACATTGAGGGCAACCAGCAGAAGCCCCACATACAATACATCGTAGTTCATTGATTTGAGCACATTTTTCATGTTTAACTCCTAATCCCTTAGCCCATAATCCAATTTCATTGACTGGGATTTTTTCATTACAGATTATACAAGTTCCAGGAAATTTCATAGGAATCTTTCTCCAACTCATGATATCTGATCCATCTCCTTTTCAATGATATCTCCAAAAGTTTCTTGTAATTCTAATTCAAGTGTGTTATTTTTTATACAAAATAAAACATAGGGTAAGCCAATTGCAACAAATGCACTAGAGGATAAATGTAATTTTTTTGCCATAATTGATGATAATGATTTTAGTTTTGCACCATCCCAACGAATTCTATTGAGTAATGGCCAAGATAAATTGTATTTAGAATATCTAATTCTATCATCATTTTGATATAATGTGATCAAAATATCATTAAGATATCGTAACAATCTCCAGTTTTGTGTTTTCATTATTTTTCCATACAACATATCAGCTTTTGAAATAATTTTCAAATATTTTGCTAACGTAGAATTATCTAAATCACTTGTAATAATACTAGAATAGAAAGCATTGATTTTTTCTCTAGGATCAATTTGCATTGAATACAAAACAATTCTAGCTTCTTCAAAAGAATTTGCTTTAAAGAATGCATTAACACCATCTTCAACATTAATAGTTTCAAAAGAATTTTCAGTTTGTGGATTAAATCCAGTTACAAAAGATTGTGTAAGATTAATCATTGAACGAATATCTCCACGAGATTTATCAATTACTTTAATCAAAGAACCAGGACTTAATTTTGCATTTTCTTTTTTTAAAATATTTTCAAGATAAATTCGTAATAAACGGGGCGGGATTTTTTTGAAAGGGATTGTTTTAACCACTTTCTTTATGTTTTTCATTTTTTCCAATGCGTCATTATTTGCGGCTAAAATAATTGGTACTGTAGGTTCTTTTAGAATTTCAACAAGTGCTGCAGCACCTCCATAGTCACCACGTCCATGAATACCATCTACCTCATCTACAAAAATCATAGGAGTTCCTAAAACGCTCACATTTCCCAATACAGGATTCAAAATTTCATTGATTCTTGATTTACTTCGAACATCACTTGCATTAAGTCCAATCATATCATATCCAAATTGTTTGGCCACAAGAAAAGCCATAGTTGTTTTTCCAATTCCCGGAGGTCCAACTAAAAGAAGAGGTTTTGTGCCTTTTTTCCATTTTGCAAACCACTCCATAATGGCTGCACGTGGTTCTTCATTTCCCACCATATCAGAAATAATTTGGGGTCGATACTTTTCAGACCACATCAATTTTATCACTTAGTAGGAAGGTTTTGGTTCAAATCGGACCAAATATTTGCTTGTTGTAATTTCTTATACCAAAATTGATTATAATGTTCAACTGTAAGGAATAAAAATTCCAAAAATTTTCTGTGTGAAAAATCATCTGGTAGTTTTTCAAGAGCTGATCTAGCGTCACTAAGATATGATTCACTACGGTTCATTGTTTCTTCAAATCCACTTTTTGCATCATTCATTTTTAAAGAATAGAATAATGGCCAAGATGGGATTTTTGCAGCTTTATCTCGTATACTGTCTTCAATTTCATTACCACATCCTACACATTCAGCAGCTTTGGCCATTCCAGTGTAAAAGATATCAGCTAGAGGTGCACGAGCTAATGCCATATTTCTACCGGCAGTGCCCATTACAGAACGATATTTTTTGTAACTTTCAACTAATTCTTCTTCTGTAATTGATGTAGGTTTATCTTTTAATTTTGTATCAAGATATTGTCCAATTCTTGCTTGTTTGAATCCCTCTTCAAATTCTTTTAGTACGTCTTCACCACCTTTTGAAATTTTTTCTCGTGCTAGTTTTAGAATATAGGGGTTCATCAATTTGTAATCATCTAAATATTCTAAATCTTCATCTTTGTCAACAATTCTATCCATGGGTTCACTAAGATCAATAGCAATGATATGACCATCTACGATATCTTGTCGCATCATAGTGTTTTTGTCATCTTTAAAATAATCTGTAGATGCATCAAAAAGACCATTAAATACAGGAAATGTCATTTTTACAAAATTTGAATTTAAGATTCTAAGAACGCGGTCATGTATGGTATCAAAATCTTGTAATTTGGATTTTATAGGTTCAATTTCAGAAGCATTTAAAATAATTTCAGTAGAACCTACTTCTTCTGCAAATTTTTGTTGCGTTGTATTAGGCGATTCATCTGCATTTATTTGATCAAATAGATTTTTTGCAAATCTTTTAGCAAATTCAGGAAATGTATTTTCTGCTTCTTCCTTATAATGATTAAACTGTTTGTATCCTTTTGATTTGAATAAGCCTTGTTTGATAATTTGTTTTCCTGGTTTAGTTCCCATTAACGCATTTTTACTAAAAATAGATTCATCTTTTCCACTCATAATCAGAATTCTGTTTCTTGTTATTTATGCTTTCAAGAAAAATATTTTTCACTTAAATTACGATGAATTAGAAAAAGAATTATGGAAACAGTTGAAATTCTTCGTGAAGCTTCAAACAGAATTTATGAAAGCATTAAGGATATTGCAGGAACTGAACATGCCGCAGGAGATTTTGGGATTGGTGCAGGAGGAGATGTATCTAGAAACATCGACATTATTGCAGAAAAAGCTGTGTTGGATTATCTTAAAGAGATAAATTTTGATTGTGTTGTTTTAGGTGAAGAATGTGGAAGAGTAGAATTATCGGATAAACCAAAAGGATTTGTAATTATGGATGCAATTGACGGTTCTGCAAATGCAGTACGAGGAGTTCCATTTTTTTGTAGTTCATTAGCATTTGCAACTGAAAATAAACTTAGTTCAATAACAGATGGTGTTATTACAAATCTTTCAAATGGAGAAATGTATTGGGCTTCAAAAAATAAAGGTGCATTTTTTGATAAGAAAAAAATTAAAGTTCATGATAAAGAACCAATCTATAAGATTATTGGGATTAATACATCAGGTGCATCAATTAATTTATTAAAAAAATTAGATCCAGTTTTTAAAAATCATGATCATACAAGACATTTTGGGGCTAATGCATTGGAGATGGCATTATTTGCTAGAGGATTAATGGATATTTTTATCGATTTAAGAGATAAAATCAGAATTCAAGATATTGCCGCAGGATATCTAATAGTAAAAGAAGCAGGGGGGATATTAGTAGACGGTGATCTCAATCCATTGGATGCAGATCTCAGTTATTCTACAAGAGTATCTTTTATTGCAGCTGCAAACCAGAAGATTTTGGATGAAATCATTTCACAGATTGATCAATAGAGGGATTTTTCAAAAATGAGTTGATTTTGTAAATTTTCATCTTTTTAGTACTAAAAAATTATTCAAACATTCAACAGGGTAAGAGAAATATATTTAACCAAAGTCAGGAAAAAACTTCTTGTATGGTTTCTGAAACAAAAGCAAAAGTCGTATACAGAGAATTGTTAAAAGAAGATCTTGTAGTAATACGTTTAGTTCCAGAAACAGGTATGCCAGAATATCAAACGGGACAATTTTTAACAATTGGCCTTCCAATTCCTGCAGAAAAAAAAATAGTTAGGAGGGCATACTCTATTGCATCTCATGCAGAAAATAGAGATTATTTTGAATTTGTAATTAGATGGGTAAGAAAACCACTTCCAGGTCGTGTGACAACAGAATTATTCTATTCAAGTGTAGGTGATGAAGTATATCTCGGGGATCCAAGCGGAACTGCATTACAAATTAGTGATACATTACCTAACGGAAAAAAAGATAATAGAAGAGTAATTTGTGTTGGTGGCGGAACAGGGTTAGCACCATTTATTGCATTTGCAAAACACTTCCACGATACAAATGATAAAAGAGAAGTCATTGTTTTACATGGTGCAAGTTATGTCGATGAATTAAGTTACAAACGATTATTGACAGATTTAGAATTAGAAAGTGAGAAAAGAGGAAGAGACAAATGGAATTTCAGATATAGAGCTGCAATCAGTAGACCAAAAGAATTTTTCAATAGATCTTGGAATGGTCATGTAGGCAGGGTAGAGTCATTTTTCAAGGCAGATAAAAAAACAGGAGTATCACCAATAGACGAGATGGTTGGCGAAGAAATAACTCCAGAAAATTCAATAATTTACATTTGTGGATATCAAGGTACTATTGATGGAGTAATTGATTCAACAGCTTCAAGAGGCTTTGTTACAGAACATGAAAAAAAGCCTGATGGAAGTTTTGGAATTAAATTTGAATCATACGGATAAAATAATCTAGAATTAATTTCTATTTTGAAAATTTGTCGTAATAAAAAATTCACCTGTGGATTTTTATATCGTTAGTAGTTTTGCAAAGTATGCCAAACCTCAAGTGCAGAGATTATGGATTTGAATGTGATTATGTAGCAGAAGGAGAAATGGAATCAGTAATTATGAGTTTTAGAGATCACACTGAGGAAGAACATGGAATAGATTATTCAAAAGAAGCAATTATGCAATTTCTTTTAAGAAAACAAGGACTATAAAAAAATCAAGAATCGAATCTTGTCATTCTGATTGATAAAATAGGTAGTTCTTTTTCAATTATCTTTTCAACTGCAGGAACAATTCCAGATCTAGTTTTTACACTTTCCTCATAAAGTTCGAAAATTTGATCTCTAAACAATAATTTTATTCCAGGAAGTGCAGTGATTCCTTCATCAACAGTTCTAGGGTCAGATAAATCTAAAATCAGTGTGCCTTTTTTCTTGTCTTCCATAATTAATCTAATTCTCTCATATGTGATTAAGAAGTAATCAGAAGTAGTTGCAACTAAAATAATATCATATTTATCAAAACGGGTTAAAACATCATCAAAACCCAAAGGAGTTCCACCTAAAATAGCTGTAAACCCAGTAGCACGTTCAAGTGATCTACTTGCTACATCAAAGGAAATTTCTTTTTTATTCAAAGTTTTTGCAATCATAGCTGCTGGTTCTCCAGTTCCAATTAACAAAACTTTTTTCTTTGAATCAAGACCTGTTTTTTCATCCACAAGTTTTATTGCAATATCACCAAGAGAAACAACATCTTTTGAAATATCAGTTGTTTCTCTCATTCGTGTAGCTAATCTAATTGCACTTTCAAATAATTTGTTAAGAATTTTACCTGAATTCCCTTCATTCTTTGCATTTTCTAATGTATGAACTATCTCATCGAACACTTCTTGTTTTCCAACAACTACAGAATCTAACCCGGATGCTAAACGCAATAAATGAAGATATACATCATCGCCCTTGTATACTTCAAGAGTTTGATCAAAATGATCAATGTCAATTTGTTCTAAAGAAGATAAAGATACCCAAGTGTCCTTGATTTGATTTGACACAAGACCTTTTCCCTCATCTCTTCGGGCATCAGGTGAATCAGTTGTTTCAACATTACTAACTGTAAAAATTTCTACTCTACTTGCAGTTTGAATAATAATACATTCATCAACATTAGGAATTTTTTTAAATTCTTTACAAGCAGCTATTACATCTTTGAAAGTAAATTTAGATAAAGTATGTAGAGGTACATTTTTGAAAGTTATTCGAGTGTTCATTACATCAAAATTTACTTGGCTCATATCAATATCCATTATGCTTTAATTTTATCCCGTCCACCTTTAGCTGTTCTAAAAACATTCATGCCGATGTAAAAGTTTTCATGTATTGATTCTAAATATGTGATTTCATTTTCGGCAGCTCGAATTTCTTTTTCAGAACTATCTGGACTATCTTTTAATTTTTTTAGTTTTTCTTTTGTTTCATGTAAAAATGAAACTACACCTTGTTCATAATTTGAAACACCTTCAAATTCTGGACTAAGAACATGTTCTGGAACATATGCAGGAGTTTGATCATGTGGTTTTTCTGCTTTTCTTGTAAGAGATTCTTGTTCTTCTGCTGAAAGAATTGGTCGAGGGAATCGATCTTTCTTATCTAAGAAAAATTCAGGTTCACCCATTTCACGTCTAAAAATTTGTTCACCTACTCGTTTGAATGTATAATCAGGGGCTTTAGCACCGTCAGCTTTGACTTCAGCGGCTATTGCTTTGTATTCAACTTCAGCTGCAGCTTCTGCCTTTGCATTTGCTAATTCTGCTTTAGCTATTGCTTTTTTGACTGCGGCTTCAGCGGCTTCAGCGGCTCTTGCTGCAATCTCTGCTTCAGATGAAGCACTAGATACAGTATCAGAAGATTTAGTATCTGTAGAGGGTTGTTCAGATGGAGTATCTTCAGAAGGCTTTGATTCTACTTCAGACTCCTTTTTCTCTTCAGACATCAAAAATCACTAAGATTGCCCGAATTTTAATATTTTTGTAAGAGATTTGATTTTTTGTTACTTTTGTATCCAAATAACCACAATATGACCAAATCTGCGAAAAATAACTTCAATTAATACATTAAAGAGAAATAATGGCGCCCTCGGCGGGATTTGAACACGCGTCTCAGCCGTGACAGGGCCGAATTCTAGACCGGGCTATACTACAAGGGCACAAGTTAACTAGATCAAATTGCTAGATTAAAAGTTTCTGTCAGCATAAAAAAATTTGAAAAAGACTAAATTATACGCGAAAAATATTTTTGATGAGGGTCTATGGCGCAGCCAGGTAGCGCACCGGACTTTTAATCCGGTTGTCAAGGGTCCGAATCCCTTTAGACCCGCT
>ENA-UZXD01003077-UZXD01003077.1-metagenome-genome-assembly--contig:-Day-3-50m-contig-3077_pt1 | contig 22171 bp, 20 predicted proteins | sample MGYA00260344_ERZ794904 | MGnify/ENA metagenome assembly ERZ794904 | reverse complement strand
GCTGTAGCAAAAACTGTTGAAACCGCTAACCCTCCTGGCAACCAAGCTACCCATTTTTTGGCAGCAACAAATAATGCTTTGGTTAAACCCGCATAATAGGCCAAATATCCAATAAGAATAAAAGTTGGAATGAGAGACAATGCTTGTGAAGATACCTTTGAATGCGGTACTTGACCGGCAGTTTTTGATGCAACAGTTAATGCCCATAAAAAACTTTCACCTGTATACCCCTTTTTTGCCCAAAATATCCATATCAAGCCAACAACACCCGCTATAGCGGCCGCAAATGCTACTCGCATACCTAAAATTACAAATATTAAAAGGCCAATACTGACGGCAATTCCAATTTCAATAGGTTCCATATACATTTCCTAGCCTGACACAGTACTGGCTTCTTTTGCAGCTTGGGCTGCGGCGCTTTCAACAAGTGGAACGGCTATAGGTCTTGTCTCATTATATACAAATGCTTTTCCAAACGATATGAGTTGAAGCGTTAAACGAACTGCCAAAAGACTAAATGCTAAAGGGGCCAAAATCTTTGCAGGCCATAAAGGTATGGCAATATCCATTGAGCTATCTCGACTCCACATTGGTGCGCTGAAATCAAAGCTCCGTGCAAAATGAGCCCATGAGCCCCATATAATTAATATCATTACTAGTAACATAAACAGGACTGTAATAAACTCTACGGCCCAAAGGCTTCTACCTTTTAAAAAACTAACAAGAATATCCATCCTTATATGCCCACCATTTCGTTGTGTATATGCAATACCCATGAAAGCAATTAATGGCATAGCTTGCTCAATCCAATCCACATATCCAGGAAGTGGTTGATTAATGGAATGTCTCCCAGTTACTGATATGACCGCAAGCATCATAAGCGAAAAAACTGCTAGCCCACTGATTAAAGCAAATAAGCTTTCAATTTTATGAAGGCCTTGATCTAGTTTGCTCAACAAACTTTTATCAATCAAAATTGATGAATTTGAAGCCATAATTTTATCCTAGGATTGTTACCTGCCGCACTAGTTATGCGGCAGGTAATTAAATTACAGGTTTATGATTACTTACCAATCATACCTGTTAGAAGGTCGTATAATTCTTGGGCAGGAAGACCTTTTGCAGTGTTATCAGCAATCCATGCTGCTGCAGCTGGACCAGCTACTGCTTCTTTAAATGCTGCTAATTCATCAGCACCATAAGATATGCTTTCAATACCTTTTGATTTAAGTGTAGGGCCCCATGCATCCATTGTTTTACCATTATATGTAGAAATATAATAATCTAAAGACTCATCAATTGAACCAAGAAGTGCATTTCTGTTTGCTTCTGATAATGCAGCAAGCGCATCAGTATTCGCAACAACTGGGCAATTTACTGTTCCTGGATTTAAGTTGGTTGTCCACCATTTTCCACTTTCAACTGTTCCAAAAGACATGTGAGCATGAGGAGCAAATGCAACTGCTTTCACAACGCCACCATCAAGAGCTTGACGCACTTCAGTCGCTGACATTGATGTTGGCACGGCATTAACGGCAGCCATCGCTTTACCAATTCCTCCCGTTGCACGAACGGTTAGACCCTTATAATCAGCTAAAGTTTTTGGAGCATCTCCGACACCAACCAAGTTGTATTGTGGCAACGGTGAAGGCATTAATAATGTTGCATTCCATCTTGAAAGATCTTTTTGTACTGCTGGATGGGCATAAATCGCCTGGCTAACTTTACGCTCTTCTTCAAGTGATGCCACGCCAAGGAATGGCAATTCTAAAACAGTAATAGAGGGGTTCTTATCACGATGATATCCTGCACAAAACTGTGCCATTTCAAATGCGCCAATTGAAATACCATCCAAGTTTTCTTTATTCTTTGATAAGCCACCGTAAGAAATATTTAACTTTAAATCACCATTTGTTTTTTCAGATACCAGCTCAGCCAATTTTTCAACATGTTCTGTAAATGCTCTTCGTTTACCCCAAAGTGATACATTCCATGTTGTTTCAGCAATTGCTTCTCCGGTAAATGACGCTGCAACGACTGCAATCACACCAACTTTAAAAATATTTTTCATAAGTTCCTCCCAGAACAATTAATTATTTAATTGAATCATATAACTACAATTTTTAACTTAAAGAAAGAGTTCAACTAAAAAACTTATTTAAACATTATGTTTAATTAAGTTAATTGCTAGTCTGAAATAAACTAACACTTTTTTTAGATTTCTAAATCATTCATCATCAAAACAGCATTAGCAACTTCTGAACCTTTTTTTGAAAAATGTTTAGTGTAAAATTCAATATGATCCGGAGTGTCTTGAAATTCATGAGGAGTTAAAGAAACTGAATATACAGGAACGCCTGTTTCCATACCTGCCCGAACAATACCATCAAGAACAGCCTGAGCTACAAATTCATGCCTATAAATTCCACCATTAACCACTAAAGCAGCACATATAATACCATCATAGCTACCCGTTTCTGCTAATTTTTTTGCTACCAAAGGCATTTCTAACGCCCCTGGTACATGAAATTCTTTTAATTCGAATGAACGTTCTTTTTGCTTCATTTCATTTTCAAATCCTATTTGAATTTGATCAACGATATCTGCATGCCAACGCGCTTTTATAATTGCGATTTTAAGGGGTCTTGTCATTTTGGGTCTCCTATTAATAGACAAAGCCCCAGAGCGTTAGAGGTGTAGATTTAGCCCATCCCCCCTTCTCTATCATCCAGACTATAACTGTCGGCGCAGGAATTTCACCTAACTCTGCTGACCTCTCATATTAAGAGCGCTCGCGGGCTATCACCGCCGGTGGGGAATTACACCCCGCCCTGAGAATTATTCAAATATAAACATGAAAATTAACAACGTCCAGATGCATTCAGCGGTAGATAAGGACAAAAAAAAAGGTTATTCAAAAAAAATGAACAACACACTTACAATAATCCGCCCTGACGATTGGCACCTTCATCTACGTGATGGAGATATGCTAAAAGGTATACTTCCTGAAACAACTCGACATTTTGGGCGTGCAATAATAATGCCAAACCTTGTACCACCTGTAGTTACGGCATCTGATGCACAAAGATACCGCGATAGAATTTTAACAGCTTGCCCTTCTGGCTCTAATTTTAAACCATTAATGACATTATATTTGACAGATAGAACTGACCCAAATGATGTTGCAGCTGCATTTGCAGATGGGTTGATAAATGCTGTAAAATATTACCCCGCGGGAGCAACAACAAACTCAGATAGTGGTGTTACCAACATAAAAACCGTTATGCCAGTATTAGAAAAAATGGCTGAAATTGGGCTCACACTTTGCATTCATGGTGAAGTTACAGACCCTGAAGTGGATATTTTTGATCGTGAAGCTGTTTTTATAGATAAAATTTTAGACCCATTGCGCCTAAGGTTACCTGAATTGAAAACTACATCTGAACATATCACAACTAAAGATGGTGTAGATTATGTCAAAAGCCAATCAAAAAATCATGCAGCATCAATAACAACTCATCATTTAATGATAAATCGAAATCATTTATTAGTTGGAGGCATCAAACCACATTATTATTGTCTACCTGTAGCAAAGCGAGAAGAGCACAGACAAGCAGTTAGAAATGCCGCAACTTCTGGAGACAATCGATTTTTTCTTGGGACAGACAGTGCACCGCATATAGATCCAAATAAAGAGTCTGGGTGTGGTTGCGCAGGATGCTTTACTGCAACAAATACAATGTCTTTGTTGGCTCATGTATTTGATCAAGATGATGAATTGGAAAACTTGGAAAAATTCACATCACTTAATGGACCAAAGCATTATAATCTAAAACCGAACAATGACACAATTACACTAGAAAAATCTGATGAACCTGTGCAATTTCCTGAAAAAATACACACAAATGATGGTCCTGTTACGGTATTTAATCCGGGGCAAGAAATATTTTGGAAAGTCAAAAAAACTTAATTTCATTTACTAGGTTTAATAATCTTATTTTAAAAAACATACTTATCCACAGGATATCCAGATAGAATATTAAAATCATCTGTGTCATAGTAATTAATAACAAAAATTTTATTATTTAGATAAGCGGGTGAATTAATGAATGAGATTAGTCCTTTAGGCAATTCACAAGCCCCTAAAGAAGTAGAATCAAATTTACAGCCCCACAATATTGAAGCAGAACAAGCTCTATTAGGCGCTTTGTTAGTAAACAATGATGTATATGACAAAATTGCTTCAATTGTGAAAGATATCCATTTTTTTGATCCAGTTCATGCTCGTATCTTCGAAACTATAGCAAACCGCATACAAAAAAATGCCTTAGCTTCTCCAGTTACAATCAAAGCATTTTTTGAAGATGACGAAGGACTAAATGAACTNNTTGGCTGGCGCTTCAGTATCAGTCTTCGCTGCACGTGATTATGCCCAAATGATATATGATATGGCTATCAGACGAGATCTCATGGCTATTGGAGAAGATATTGCAGATAAAGCGCGGTTGATTGATATTTCATCTGAACCCTCTGAGCAAATTGTTGAAGCCGAACAAAAGCTTTACGCTCTATCAGAACAAGGCCAAGTAGATAGCGGATTTCAATCATTTCTAAAGGCAGTAACTGACGCAGTTAATATGGCAAACCAAGCTTACCAGCGTGATGGTGGAATGGCGGGAATTTCAACAGGCTTAACAGATATGGATAAAAAACTCGGTGGGCTACATCCTTCAGATTTGCTTATTCTTGCAGGCCGCCCATCTATGGGTAAAACATCTTTAGCAACGAACATAGCTTTCAATATTGCCAAGGCATATAAAAAAGGCCAACGCCACGATGGAACAGAGGGTGCCGTTGAAGGTGGGGTTGTGGGATTCTATTCACTTGAAATGTCTGCAGAGCAACTTGCAGGCAGAATTTTATCTGAAGCATCAGAAGTTCCATCGACTCAAATAAGATCTGGCGACATGACTGAGTCTGAGTTTCGACGTTTTGTTGAAGCAGCCAAACAATTAGAAAATTGTCCTCTTTATATTGATGATACTCCGGCGTTACCTATTAGCCAACTAGCAGCGCGAGCTAGAAGACTTAAGCGCACCCATGGGCTTGATGTCCTTATAATTGATTACCTTCAGCTTGTACGACCTGCATCTGCGAAAGACAGCCGAGTAAATGAAGTTTCAGAAATTACTCAAGGAATGAAAGCAATTGCGAAAGAATTGGATATTCCAGTAATAGCACTTTCACAATTATCGCGTGCAGTAGAAAGCAGAGAAGATAAGCGTCCACAACTATCAGATTTGCGCGAATCTGGGTCAATTGAGCAAGATGCCGATGTTGTAATGTTTGTATTTAGAGAAGAATACTACAAAGAGCGTGAGAAACCCGGAGATCATGAAGCAGATAAAATGATGATGTGGCAAGAAGAAATGGAAGCCTTACACGGTAAAGCTGAAATAATCATTGGCAAACAGCGCCATGGGCCAATAGGAACTGTCGACCTATCATTTGAAGGTCAATTCACACGTTTTGGAAATTTAGTAAAACCTTGGCAAACTAGTACACGTGATCAAGACTTTTAGATAAAAAGTATTTGTAGATAACTTTATTTAAAATTTGATTAAATAAAGTTATCTACTTTTTCTTGCGCCACGACCAAGAGCTTTAACATAACGTCCTTCTTGGTGTTTATTTAACTTCGTGACTTTCTTTTCTTTTTTATCGGCGTATGGATTTTTATCAGATTGAGATCGCATAAATATCCTTATTGGAGTGCCTGGCATACTAAAGTCTTCCCTCAAACCATTAACAAGATACCTATTGTAACTGGTTGGAAGTAAATCTGGGTGACTACACATTACAACAAAACTTGGTGGTCGTGCTTTAACTTGTGTCATATATCTTAATCTAATGCGACGGCCACCAGGTGCTGGTGGTGGATGAGCATCTGTCATATCCATAAGCCAACGGTTACATTGAGATGTCGATAAACGTTTATTCCATACTTTATGCGCACTTAAAATTGCCGCATGTAGTCTTTCTAATCCTCTACCAGTCTTTGCAGAAATCGTCACTAATGGTGCGCCACGAAGTTGAGGTAACAATCGCGTAAATTTTTCACGAATATCTTTTAATTTTTCTTGTTTCTCTGTTTCTACATCCCACTTATTCACCGCAACAACAACGGCGCGACCTTCCCGCTCTGCTAAATCAGCAATGCGCAAATCTTGTTGTTCAAATGGAATTGCTGCGTCTAGAAGTACAACTACTACCTCAGAAAACTTCACTGCCCGCAAACCATCAGAAACTGAAAGTTTTTCTAGTTTTTCTTGTACTTTTGCTTTTTTTCGAATTCCTGCCGTATCCCATAATCGCATGGGAACATCATCCCAGTTATGGTTAATAGAAATACTATCGCGAGTTATACCAGCTTCAGGCCCAGTGAGCATTCTTTCTTGGCCTAATATTTGATTTACTAGAGTAGATTTACCAGCATTCGGCCTGCCTATGATAGAAATTTGTAGAGGCCTCTCAGCCGAGTAACTAATCTCTAAACCACTATCTTCGTCATCTAAATCTTCTATATCAATATCAGTTTCAGGCTCTAAAAGGTCTTCATCTTCTTCAAACTCTTTTGATATAGGCATTAGCACATGCTGGAGATCAACCATTCCTTCTCCGTGCTCACCAGAAAGGCGGACAGGTTCACCTAAACCCAAACTAAAAGCATCAAAGAAGCCGACTTCGCCTGCATTACCTTCAGCTTTATTTGCTACTAAAATTACCTTAGCTGATTTTTTTCTCAAAATTTCTGCAAATACTCTATCTGCTGGCAAGACACCTGCCCTAGCATCCATCATAAAGATACAAACATCAGCCATATCAACTGCACGTTCAGTTAACATGCGCATTCGACCCTGTAGACTTTCATCAGTTGCCTCTTCTAACCCTGCAGTATCTATGACTGTAAACTTTACAGGGCCGATTTTAGCATCACCTTCACGCAAATCACGAGTAACACCAGGCTGATCATCAACCAGAGCCAATCTCCTACCCACCAGGCGATTAAATAGTGTAGATTTTCCTACATTTGGTCGTCCGACAAGTGCGACAGTAAAAGTCATTTTCTAGGCCTTTGCAAAAATGCATTCAATTTATTTAAATACATTATGATCTCTGAGAGCCTTTAACCAATAAAATCCCTATTGGAAAGCTATGAGTTTACCAGAACCCGATAGAATATACATACGTTCATTCGCTATAGCCAATTGTGAGGCCGCTCCACCTCGAACAGGAATCGAATTTAATAATTCTCCTGTTTTTGGATCAAAAACGCGTATCTTCTTATCAGTACCAGCAACATATAACTTATTTCCTGCTAGAACAGGGCTAAAATGTCCATATTTCCCAGTAGACCTTTTTGGATTTTTATAAATTGGTAAATCATAAGTCCAAACCTCAGCACCATTCTTTCGATCTAAGCGTTTGAGCTTTTGCTGATCAGTTAAAACAAATAAGGCGTTATTTTCTATCCAAACTGGACCAATAGCACCTTCTTTTTTTGTCCACACTCTCATTCCAGATGTGATATCAATCGCTGCTAGTCTACCAGAGTTAGTTCCAGCATAAACTATTTTTCCAACAATCACAGGATCACCTGATACTGCCTTAACATAACCATTTGCTGATCCAACACGTTTACCATTTATTACTTGGCTCCAAGATTGAAGCCCCTCATTTAAAGAAACGCCCAACACTTCTCCTGATGTAAATGGAAGAACGACCAGATTCCCACTAACAGCTGGAGTGCCCGCACCTAAGATACCTGCTCCGGTTGTGTTTGATTCTTGGGTCCAAACAACGCGTCCATTTTTTGCATTTAGTGCTATGGCTTGGTTTCCCCCAGTCATAACTATAATTATTCCGCTAGCATATGTTGGAGGTGCTGATATTGAACCTTGAACATCATGTCTCCATCGAATAATTCCTGTAGCTGCGTCTAATAAAACTACTTCTCCTGCACCAGTTGATACAGCTAAATTTCCTTTTGAATACGCAAGGCCACCGCCAGAAATTTTATCTTTTGGACTTTTGCTTGAAGTTAAATCAGCCGCCCATACTTTTTCACCATTTACATCAAATGCACTAACACCAAAATTTGAATCTAGAGTAAAAATACGATTTTCAGCTATGATTGGGTCAGCCGCAATTCTTTGACGTCTTTTATTACCAACACCAATTTTTTCGGACCAAATCTCAGAAGGCTCGTTAGATAAAGAAGGATGCTTTATAAAATGACTTTGGCTTCCATTTCTATGTGTCCATTCTTTATTAATCTTTGCTTTTGAGAGAGTTAAATTTTTATTGGCTAAAACTGGCACATCGACTGCTGACCTAAGATCTAGACGTACACCCGGAACAATATCTTCCTTTTCGCCGCAAGCAGCCAAAAATAGTATACCTATAAAAGTTAAAGCCTTAATTTTATCTAGCATGGCATCTAATCCTCAAGCACAAAACAGATTCTAAATTGAATATATATTTTAAAAGTACAAAATAGCCTAATTGGCCAATTCACCTCCAAGGGCTAAAATCATTTGTTTACTTCTAGCAATCAAAGCTTGAGAAACGTCCGCCTCTTCAATTAAGGTTGAGAATATTTCAATGGCTTTCTCAGAATTTCCCATATCAATATAAGCAATTGCCTTCTGCTCCATGGCAATTACCCTAAAAGCATTACCGGGTGTAGCAATGGCATCAAGCGCTTGCATTCTAGTTTCATTATCCATTTTATTTCCACGGATCATAATTGCCTTGAGCATAGCAACTTGAGAATAAATATCATCTCCATCACTCATGGAGTCATATACAGCAAGAGATCCAGCTATGTCATCTTGCTCTAAAAGAACACCTGCACGATGCAATTTAGCAATTGGAGCTTCATCGCCACCATTTTCAGAAATTAATGCTAGTTCAGAAGCACGGATGCTTGCGTCGTCTTGGTTAAGTGCAGCGATCAAGGCATCCCCGCGCGCAGAAGCAGCGTTAGCTTTTGCAGATTTTTGATATTCCAAAAATCCAGCACCACCAACTAAACTACAAATAACAACTACAGGAATCCATGCATATTTTTTGTATAGTGCAAATAACTTATCCTTGCGTACTTCTTCTGATACTTCCTCGATAAAACCGTCTGTGTTACTCACTTGAGAGCCTCCAAATACTATTGTTACGTTCATTTAAACTGAATATGATATCAATTCTAGTCAGTTCAGTTTTTTTTTGGTTTATATGTATGTTCAGCTGCGGGAAAACTACGGTCCCGAACCTCTGATGAATATCTGTTTATTGCATTAATCATCATTTCTTCCATATTTCCATATCTTTTAACAAAAGTCGGAACACGTGGAAATAATCCAATCATATCTTCAAAAACTAAAATTTGGCCATCACAATGCGCAGATGCTCCTATTCCAATTGTTGGTATTTGGATACTTTTCGTAATTTTTTGCGCAAGTTCTTCTGCAACCCCTTCGATCACAACAGAAAATGCACCCGCAGCTTCAACTGCTTTTGCGTCTAAAATGACCGCTTGCCAGGAATCCTCGTCTCGAACGGCTTTGAAACCGCCAGCAGTATTCATTTGTTGAGGCATTAACCCCACATGCGCCATTACAGGAATTCCACGCGCGGCTAAATGTTGAATAGTGGAAGCCATTTCTTGTCCACCTTCTAGCTTTACTGCCGTACATCCTGTTTCTTTTATAATTCTACTAGCGTTTCGAAACGCAACCTCTGGACTTTCTTCATAACTTCCAAAGGGCATATCAACTATCACTAATGCTTTTTGTGCACCTCGGACGACTGCTTGACCATGCATAATCATATGCTCAATTGTTACACCTAGAGTATTTGGCATACCGTGAATAACCATTCCAAGACTATCCCCAACTAGGATCATATCTGCCTCAGCATCAACCAAATGAGCTACATGCGCAGTATAGGCCGTTAAACAAACAAGTGGTTGAGTTCCTTTACGCGCTCGGAAATCAGGAACAGTCATAACTTTTCGATCATTCAAAGTATTTTTTGATTGCTCGGCATCTGTCACACCTATTTTTTTTGAAATTGTTGACATATCCATCGGTTCCCATGCGCTTGTCTTTGTATTATTCAATAAAGCATTATTCGTTAGAATACGAGACTGAATAATAACCTAATAGAATAAGTCTGCGTTTAAGCTAGCAAAATCTTCTTTACGCTCTAGTTGTAAGGAACGTTATTAAGGCGTAAAGAGTGCACGAATCTAGAATTATTATTTATTTCAATAATTTGGCTACTAAATATCGGAGTTTATCATGCGTATTTCATCAATAATTATAGCAATCATAGTTTGCGCAGGGATTGCAGGATTTATATTTAGAAATGATCTTAATGCATACTTAAATACTAAGGATGTTATAATAGTAGAAACCAACGAAATATCTCCTGAAATAAAAGAAAATAAGATCAACAAGCAAAAAGCTGTTTCTGTTCTGGTTCAAAAATCAAATGAGCAAGAAGTAACGAATGGCATTTTACTGCGCGGTCAAACAGAAGCATTTAAATCGGTTCAAGTTAAAGCTGAAACATCAGGTTCAGTCATTTCACAACCTATACGAAAAGGCACATTTGTAAAAAATGGTGAACTTCTTTGTGAACTTGAAGTAGGTACAAAATCAGATGTGTTGTCAGAAGCAAAGGTAGCTCTTGCTCTTTCTCTAGATGAATTAGATGCTTCAATACATCAATATGAATTACGTGTTCAAGCTGCAGAGCGCCAAAAATCTTTACTAAAACGAGGAGTTGGTACTGAAGCAGCCGTCGAAGCTGCTGAATTGTCTGCGTCTAGTGCAGAAACACAATCACTAAGCAAACGCCAAGCTGTTGCGAATGTCGAAGCAAGAATAAATCGAGCTACTACCGAATTAAATAATACAAAGATCATTGCCCCATTTGACGGGCTATTAGAGTCAGACACGGCCGAATATGGTGATTTTATGCAAACCGGCGCTCCTTGTGGCACACTATTAGCACTCAATCCTATCAAATTAATAGGCTATGCAACCGAGACACAAGTATCCAAAATAGATGTTAATACAACGGCTGGTGCAAGATTGATAAGTGGAGATACAGTATCGGGAACGGTAAGTTTTATTTCTAGGTCAGCAGATCCCACCACACGTACTTTCCTTGTTGAGACTACTGTTCCAAATGAAAATTATGAAATCCGAGAAGGTTCAACAGCTGATATATACATATCACTTGCTGGGGCAAAAGGACATTTACTACCGCAATCATCACTTACTCTTAACAGTTCCGGAGAACTTGGAGTAAGAATTGCCATAAATGACAAAGCTAAATTTATTCCAGTAAAGATCATAAGAGATGCTGAAGAAGGCGTCTGGGTTACAGGTCTTCCAAATTCAGTAGACGTGATAATTGTTGGGCAAGAATATGTCACAGATAATTCAAATATAAAAGTATCATACAAGGTTTCGCAATAATGATTGGAATGATTGACTGGGCAACCGACAGAGCCCGAATGATTTTAGTATTTGTTGCAATGTCTCTTGCAGCAGGTATTTTAGCATACACAGGCTTACCAAAAGAAGGTGAACCAGATATTGATATTCCTGCATTATTTGTATCAGTCCCTTTCCCCGGAATATCTGCAGAAGACAGTGAAAAGTTAATTGTAAAACCTTTAGAAAATAAGTTGCGTGACATTAATGGTTTAAAAACAATGTCATCAACTGCTTCAGAAGGATATGGTGGAGTAGCGCTTGAATTTGAATTTGGTTGGGATAAATCTGCTACAATTGCAGATGTCCGTGATAAAGCAAATCAAGCTCAAGCTGAATTTCCAGACGGTGCTGACCAGTACTCAATAAATGAAATTAATTTTTCAAGGTTCCCAATATTAGTTGTTTCAATGTCAGGGCAATTACCTGAAAGAACAATGACTAGAGTAGCAAAGAACCTACAGGATAGAATAGAATCCATGACTGAGGTTTTGGAAGTTGGTTTAGCAGGCCAGCGTGATGAAATGTTAGAAGTTTTGATCGATCCATTAAAGCTTGAAGCTTACAATGTCACAGCGGGTGAGTTAATTAATGTTGTAACAAATAATAACTTATTAATTGCTGCTGGTGAAATAGAAAACGAAGCAGGCGCCTTTGCTATTAAGATACCCTCGTCTTTCAATGAACCAAAAGATGTCTATAATTTGCCGGTAAAGGTTAATGGTAACAGAGTTATTACACTCGAAGATTTGGCCGATATTAGGCTAACATTTGAAGATAGAGTTGGTACGGCTCGTTTTAATGGTGAGACAACTGTTACTCTGCAAATAATCAAACGAAAAGGTGTAAACTTAATAAGTACAGTTAGTTTGGTGAAAGCCAAAGTAGAACAAATAATCTCTGAATGGGAACCCGAACTTAGGGATGCAATAACAATAGATTTTTCATCTGATCAATCCAGACAAGTTTCTGATATGGTAAGCCAACTTGAAGGTTCAGTTTTGACCGCCATTGCTCTAGTAATGATTGTCGTTTTAGCTGCGCTGGGAATTAGGTCTGCTCTTCTTGTTGGCTTTGCAATTCCTACATCTTTCCTATTAGCCTTTGCCCTAATGGGAATATCCGGAATTACGATCTCGAATATGGTAATGTTCGGATTAATACTCGCTGTAGGAATGTTAGTGGATGGTGCCATAGTTGTTGTCGAATACGCTGATAAACGTATAGCTGAAGGTACTGGCCCAATGGAAGCATATGGCTCAGCTGCCAAAAGAATGTTTTGGCCTATTGTTTCTTCAACAGCAACAACATTATGTGCATTTTTACCAATGTTATTTTGGCCAGGCGTGCCTGGCGAATTTATGAGAATGTTACCTATAACATTGATATACGTATTATCAGCTTCATTACTCGTTGCTCTTATTTATCTTCCCGTAATTGGTGGAGTAGCTGGAAGATTAACACGTATTTTAGAGAATATTTCTAATAATTTGAGAAATAATTCAAAACTCATAGTGCGCATATTATTAGTAATCGTATCAATTGCGATCATTTTTGCTGGTGTAATTCAACTGGTAAATGGCATTGCTGTTATTGGTGCACTGTTATTTTTTATTGGATGCATGGCTACTTCAGCCACAACAAGTTCTTTGAAATCCATTTCGAAAAATAATAGGGATTTAAAGCCAAACCTTTATGCACGTCTGATTACTTTAATTGTTAATAAATGGTACATGCCAGCTGTAGTGATAGGTCTAACAATATTTTTCTTAATAACAGTTTTCTCTGTTTTTGGAAAAAATAATAATGGTGTTGAATTCTTTGTGACCACAGAACCAGAAAACGCCATAGTTTATGTGCGTGCCCGAGGAAATTTATCTCTAGCTGAAAAAGATATACTAGTTGAAAACGTTGAAGGTTTAATCAAAGACATCGATGGCATACAAAGTGCATTTGCATTTGCTGGAGATGGTGGGTTGGATAATAACACTGGTGGAGCCACTGCTCCACTAGATACAATTGGCCAAATCCAAATTGAAACTACACCTTGGGAAGCACGGCAAGGATCACCATCAGGTTTTGATATACTTAAAGCAGTAGAGGCAAGAATTGCAGATGTTCCTGGTGTTCAGGTGGAAATCTTAGAACTCGCTCAAGGTCCTGCTTCTGGCAAACCATTAACTCTTAGAGTTAAAGGATCAAATTTTGACGACTTAAAAACAGCAGCAGGAATTGTTCGCGATCATTATGAAACGATTGATGGTCCAATTAAAATTGAAGATACAAGGCCACTTCCTGGAATAGATTGGCAAGTAGATGTTGATGTTGAAAAAGCAGGCAGATACAAAGCAGATGTTGCACAAGTTGGAGCAATGGTACAGCTTGTTACACGTGGTCTAAAACTTGGGGATATGACTGTAGATACGTCTGATGAGGATATTGATATCCGTGTACGACTTCCAAAAAAAGATAGACTTCTTTCTACTCTAGAAACATTACGCGTTAGAACAAACTCTGGTTTAATTCCAATATCAAACTTCATTACTCTAAGACCAGTTGAGAAACTTGGGCAAATCGATCGTGATGATAGTAAGAGGTATTTTGATATTAAAGCCGATGTAGCAGAAGGAATTAATGCTGGCGAAAAAATTGCAGAAATAACAAAATGGTTAGAAGAAGAAGAACGCTTACCAAATGGAATTGAATGGGAATGGAAAGGCGATCAAGAAGAGCAAGCAGAAAGTTCAGCATTTCTGGGCAAAGCCTTTCTTGGCGCTTTAGGATTAATGTTTGTAATTTTATTGGCACAATTTAATTCATTTTATAACTCAGCACTTGTTTTAATAGCTGTTGTTCTTTCAACTGCAGGAGTTTTAATCGGAATGTTAGTCATGAACCAAGCATTTAGCGTTATTATGACTGGAACAGGGATTGTAGCTTTAGCAGGAATTGTAGTAAATAATAACATTGTCTTGATTGATACTTATCAAGAGTATTCAAAAAACATGCCAGCACTTGAAGCTATTGCAAAAACTGCACAAGCCAGAATTCGTCCTGTTCTTTTAACTACAATAACAACCATGGCTGGTTTAACACCCATGATGCTCGGCATTTCCATTGATTTTATAAATGGTGGATATTTTATAGATCAGCCAACTGCGCTCTGGTGGAAACAGCTTGCAACTGCAGTAGTTTTTGGGCTGGGAATTGCAACTGTTTTAACCCTTGTTCTGACGCCGTCATTACTAGCACTAAGAGTTTGGGTTAGCAAAGGTGCCTATGCTGGATTTACAAAGCTTTTTAGGCTCAAATCTATTGCACGCTAACCTAGTTAATTATCAGATAGAGACTGGCATTAGATTGCCAGCTCAGCCTCTGACTCTTGGATATGCCACATTTTAGTATATCGGCCATTGAGATTTAAAAGCTCGTCATGTGTGCCTTTTTCAACAATGCAACCTTGTTCCAAAACAATAATCTGATCAGCGTCAACGACCGTCGATAAACGGTGAGCAATTGTTATAACAGATCTTCCCGAACCTAATCCTCGTAAACTATCTTGGATGTTTCTTTCAGTTTCTGTATCTAACGCCGAAGTTGCTTCATCCAGTACTAATATGGGAGGGTTTTTCAACAAAGTACGTGCAATACCTACTCTTTGCTTTTCACCTCCAGATAACTTTAATCCTCTCTCGCCAACAGTTGTATTATAACCATCAGTTAAACTAATTATAAAATCATGTATTTTTGCTGACTTGGCAGCAGCTATTATTTCATCTTCTGATGCACCATCCCGACCATAAGATATATTATATCCTATAGTATCGTTAAATAGAACAGTATCCTGGGGAACAATCCCTATAGAGTTATGAACAGATGCTTGCGTTACACCACGAATGTCTTGCCCATCAATTTTCAAACTTCCAGAATTTACATCATAAAATCTAAAAAGAAGACGCCCAATGGTTGATTTACCAGAACCAGACGGGCCAACAATGGCAACAGTCTCACCTTTTTTTATTTTCAACGATAATTTGGATAGTATAGTTCTTTCTGGATCATAGCCAAATGTAACGTTATCAAATTCAATTTGACCACCTTTTATATTTAAATCTTTGGCATTTGCCACGTCAATTACTTCTTGAGGTTGACCAAGAAGATCAAACATTTCGCCCATATCAACTAATGCTTGTCGAATTTCACGATATACTGTTCCCAGAAATCCCAAAGGCATTGTTATTTGAATCATATAGGCATTTGCCATAACAAAATCGCCAACACTCAATTCTCCCCTTTGAACAGCCATAGCAGCCAATATCATTACTGTAATTAATCCCCCAGTGATAAGGAGTGTTTGCCCAAAATTTAAAAAAGCTAATGAATAACTGGTCTTCAATGCAGCAGCTTCATAACCTCGCATACTTTCATCATATCTTAGTGCTTCTCTTTCTTCAGCACCAAAGTATTTTACTGTTTCAAAATTCAATAAACTATCAATAGCTTTTTGATTAGCATCAGTATCTTTATCATTCATTTCTTTACGTACTTTCACCCGCCATTCTGTGACGGAAAAAGTAAACCAAATATATAAGACAATAGTAATCAAAACGATTACCATATAGATAAAACCAAACTCCAGATAAAAGATACCTGCAACAATTAACAATTTAAGAATTAGTGGCCCAATTGAGAAAAGCATAAACCTTAATAAAAACTCGACCCCCTTAACACCACGCTCCATTACTCTACTTAATCCACCAGTCTTGCGTGTAATGTGATACCTGAGAGATAATCGATGCATATGCCTAAATGTCTCTAAAGCTAGTTGGCGTAGAGCACGTTGACCTACTTGTGCAAATATCACGTCTCTAAGTTGGCTAAATCCAACTGACAAAATGCGCATAACACCATAAGCCACAACCATGCCGAGTGCACCTGCAGTCAACATAAATATAGTTTGATCTTCATCCGCTCCCGGAGCAAGGGCATCAACAGATACTCCATAAAAGTATGGTGCCAGTAATCCTAGTATTTCACCAAGTACTAATGCCAACATTGCAAGAACAACTCTAAATTGTATATCTTTTCGCGATTTTGGCCATAAATATGGTAAAACAGATTTGATCACGTTCATTGCTTGTCCGCTTTTCAAATTTGCTGATGAAGTAGTGGGTCTCAATGTAATTAATCTCCTTTGAAGTCTTAACATAGTATTATGCTTCAAACTTGACTAGTTAATTCAAACTAAACTTTGTGAATATTATTTTTCAGGTATTTGGAACACTTGACCTGGATAAATTAAATCTGGGTCTTTTATTGAATCTCGGTTAGCTTCAAAAATTTGAACGTATCTCATACCGAAGCCATATTTTAATTCTGCTAACTTCCATAGCGTAAAGCCAGGTTGTATTGTGGCCTGACCATCTTCCATTTCACGAATTACACGTTGGAACGGACTCTCTACACGATCTACAACTTTACCTTCATTATTGATTGCATCAACTCTTAGCGTATAAATACCTTCTTCAATGTTAGGTATTTCAAAGTTCCACTTTCCATCAGTAACTTCTCCTAAAACAACTGGTTTATTATCAACATATACTCGAACTATCTGCTCAGATGATGCCCTACCAGCAAGAATTACATCGCCACTTGCAGCATAGTTAATTGTATCTAATGAAAGAGGTTGAATCTTTGGGGCTATATCGTTTTGTTCTTGAACAATTATCTTACCGTCAGATTCAGCAATAATAATTTTTGGGTCACTCCCTTCAGCCTCTTTATTTGGAATTATTAAAACTGTATCTGCAGATTTGATGTTGCTATCATTTACATCTTCTAACTGCAGCTCAAGTGGTTTTTCACCAGAAGGGATCGTTGTTAATATAGCAAAAGCTCCTGAGGCATCAGTTTCAGTAGTCTCCAGCTCTTGTCCATCTACCAACAATCTTACCTCACTATTAGGCTTAGCTGAACCTGCAATAATTGCAGATCCATCTTCATCCACTCTTACTAAATCAAATGATGGATTATTTTTAATTACAGCTTCATTCTCTTCTTTAGTGGCTGCCTCTATTTCAGCCGCAGCCACCTTATTTTTAGTTACTGACTCTACCTCAGCCATAGCCTCATTATTTTTAGCAACTGGCTCAGATACAACTGAAGGCACCTCATTTTTAGCAGCTGGCAACTCTGCACTTTCAGTTATCTCTTTTTTAATGATAGGCACTTCTGCAGATTTAACTATTTGCTCTTTGGTAACTATACTACCTTTAACTGCAGGTGTTTCTTTTTGGTCAATTGAATTTATCTCTACAGACACTTCCTCATTGGAACCAGCTTCATTCACCTCAACTTTTACAATATCAAGATCATCATCTACGGTTTCCATTACAATAAAAAATATTGCCAGCACAGCAAATGCAGCTGCAAAAGAAAGAATAACTTTATCTTCTGAACGATTTCCAAATGTCATTCTGACACGTGAAGATTCCTTTAATTTGAGGATCTCAGTTTTTTTAGCATTCATATTCTTTTGCCCCCTTGGCGGTACTTAATAATAGTAGTAAGTATAAACAATGAATTTACAACGCAAAAAATCCATATGTGTCTATTGCGCACACCGTGATGGTATAAAATCCAATTATTTACAAGCAGCCTCTGACACCGGAAATATGATTGCCCGCAATGGTATGCGATTAATATATGGGGCAGGAAACGTTGGATTAATGGGTAAAGTTGCTAATTCTGCTCAATTAGGGAATGCAGAGGTATTTGGTGTTATACCAGAACATCTGCTTGAACAAGAAATTGGTAAACAAGATATAGATACTTTTATAATTACTGAAAATATGCACGAAAGAAAAAAAATAATGGTGTTAAATTCTGATGCTTTTATCCTTTTACCCGGAGGGTTTGGAAGCTTGGATGAATTTTTTGAATTGATAACTTGGCGACAATTAGGATTACACTCCAAACCATGTCTTATTTTTAATGTAAACGGTTATTGGGACCCACTTTTAAAATTAATTGAGAACCAAATTTCAGAAGGCTTTGTACAATCCAATAATAAAAGTTTTTATTCAGTTGTAGACACTATTGATGAGCTTGAAACTAAATTAATTCAAGCACTCTCATGACGGATAGCATAGTAAGAATAGATTCCTAATCCTGTCCAAATTAAACCAAATGCTATAAAATGTATCCTACCTATTGGCTCCAAAAAAATAAATGTTGCTAGTAGAAATTGCAGTGTAGGATTTACATATTGGACTAGACCAACAGTAGCCAATCTTAATCTTTCCATCGCAAAAGCCATAAGAATCAAAGGTACTCCAGTTAAAATTCCAGTAAAAATAAGGGCAATACTCACTTTAAAATCACTTCCAAAGAACCCACCATCACGACCCGAAATTCCTTGCCATCCAAAGAAATGTGTTCCTGCAAGCCATATCAAAGCAATCGGGAGTAGACATATTACTTCCCAAAAGACCGACCTCATGGGGCCAATAGTTAAAGGCTTTTTTACTAGTCCATACAAGCCAAATGTAACAGCAAGCATTATTGAAATGTATGGAAATTCTCCAACGCCAAAACTGAGTAAAATAACAGCAATAACTGCTAGACTGATTGCAAACCATTGTGATGAGCTTAAGCGTTCACCTAAGAAAATAGCTCCAAATGCAACAGCTACTAATGGGAAAATATAGTAGCCTAAACTTGATTGAGCAACTTTGCCAATTTGAACTGCATAAATAAAGAAAAACCAATTAATACTTATGAAAATTGCAGCAAAAAAAACACGAAAAAAAGATTTCTTTGGAATTAGAACTAACCCCCTTCTTGCAAATAAAATTAAACCAATGAATACAGATGTCCAAATAGTCCGATGAGAAAGAACTTCTAATGGTGGCACTTGCGAAATATAGCTGTAATAAAACGCAGAAAACCCCCAAATAGAACAGGCTAAAAACATAGCCAAAACACCTGTAGTTTCTCGCTTCAAATTAAGTCCAATCTAAAAAAGAAGCCCCGTTGAAATTCTCAACGGGGCCTTTTTGCTATGTGACCTAGACTCCATTGAAATCTAGTCCTCCCGTCACATTGCTTTGTTTGTTACATGTACAATGCAATTTTTGATATAAGAGTCAATCAAATATCATTAATTTATTTTATTAAGAATTGGCCAATCGTGCAGCTACGTTTTCCCAGTTGACTAAGTTATCCAAAAAATTAGAAATATAAACAGGACGTTTGTTTCTAAAATCAATATAGTATGAATGTTCCCAAACATCACAACCAAGTAATGTTGTTTGTCCATAACACAAAGGATTAACACCATTTTCAGTTTTGGTAATTTTTAAACCACCATCTGTGTCTTTAACTAACCAGCACCAACCAGATCCAAACTGACCAACACCCGCTGCACCAAAATCTGATTTAAATGCCTCAACTGAACCAAAGCTTTCAACAATAGCGGCCTCTAATTCACTTGGCATCGCTCGGCCATTAGGCCCCATCATTTCCCAAAACTGGTTATGATTCCAAAGTTGTGAAATATTATTGAATATTCCATTCTGGGAAACACTTTCTGAATTGTAAGTGCCAATTGTTATTTCTTCTAAGGATTTATTTTCCCATTCTGTACCAGAAATGAGTTTATTGCCATTATCAACATAAGCTTTGTGATGTAAATCATGGTGAAATTCTAATGTTTCAGCTGACATTCCACCTTTTGCAAGAGCATCATGTGAATATGGTAGTTCAGGAAGTTCAAAAGCCATGTTGGGCCTCCATAAATAAAGTTAATTTTCAAATATCAATATAGCTTTTGTATCCAATAGGGAAAGCCAAAAAAATTATAATTCTAATTATTCAAATTGGTAAAACTGCTAACCCAACTCTTCGCTCTTCTGATAATAATACATTATAAGTTCTACATGCGCTTGGGCTATTCATTACTTCAAATGGAACACCAGCTTTTTCAAGTTTATTATATATGGTTTTTGGTAATGGAGAAATTTCTTTTCCCATACCTATAAAAACAACATCATAATCATCTTTGTTTTCAATAATAGCAGTTAAATCATCTAATCCTGTCCAATTAATAGATCCTTTCAAAGTTAAAAAAAGTGCCCCTTTATGAATTATATTAGAAACTCGGAAAAAACCCGGCCCATAAGAGTCTACAGGCGGTTGTCCATTAAAAGAAACTTCATTTATTTGCATTTTTTAACTCCAAACTGGTAATCCTATCATCGCGCTTAATGCAATTAACCCATATGCAATTCGACGATATATTATTTCTTTATTTGGGTTGAATATTTTTTGCCCAACTAAACCGCCTAATGTATACGGAACAGATAAGAACAAACCTATTACTAAAGGTATAAAAACCAACAACCCCTTGAGTAAGAAAACGCCAAACATTACCAAATCAACAAAAAACAAATACAACATAGTATTTCCTCTAATTACAGAAGCTGGTTTATGACTAGACATATAAGTCAAAATGACCGGAGGCCCAGAAATTCCTGCAATTCCAGACATAAAACCACTTAAAGAACCAATCGCCATAAGCATAATTTTGTTCAAAGGGTTTTGGTAGCGCCAGCCACTTGCAAGTAGAATTAACATCGCCATGGATAATATCGATACTAGCCAGCGGAATAAAACTGGATCAACTTGGGTGAGGAAATATACTCCTATTGGCAAACCTATAATTGCGCCGACAACTAATAATGAAACCTCAGTTGGTTCACCATCACGCCATGCTCTTGGCAATAATGCCATAGGGCCAAAAATATCAAATGACATCATTATTATAATCGCCCATACAGGGCTAGTAACTGCAGCTGCAATTGGCATAAAAACCAGAGCAGTCCCAAATCCTGCAAAGCCGCGAACCAATCCGGCAAAAACTACTGTAATTATTAACCAAGCTAACCCATCAAAAGAAAGAATTTGCTCAATCAAAGCTATCATGCATCAATGCCTGCAAACTGAGTGCCAGCTTTACCATCATTAGTTTTATCCCAATCACGCTTAACTCCAAGACGCAATAAAATCGAAGACGCCACAAACACTGAAGAATATGTTCCAATTATAACACCCCAGATCATAGCAAAAACAAACCCATGTATAACATCACCACCCAAAATAAATAGACTAATCAATGCAATAAGTGTTGTTAAAGATGTCATTACAGTACGAGATAATGTTTCATTTATAGACATATTTAGTAGGTCTTTTAATAAGGTTTTCTTATATTTTCTTAAATTTTCACGAACACGGTCAAAAACAACAACTGTATCGTTGAGCGAATACCCAACAATAGTCAATAAAGCAGCAATTATCGCTAAATCAAATTTAATTTGCAAAAGACTAAAAATGCCAATTGTTATTACAATATCATGTATTAGCGCTGCAATAGCACCAACAGAAAACTGCCACTCAAACCTCAACCAGATATAAAATAACACAGCACCAATTGCAGCCAACACAGCCGTAATAGCTGCCTGAACTAATTCTCCAGAAACTTCAGGCCCAACACTTTCAACTTGAGGAAATGTTATTGTTTCATCCAATGAAAGCAAGGCTGCTTTTAC
>ENA-UZXD01016571-UZXD01016571.1-metagenome-genome-assembly--contig:-Day-3-50m-contig-16571_pt1 | contig 22299 bp, 17 predicted proteins | sample MGYA00260344_ERZ794904 | MGnify/ENA metagenome assembly ERZ794904 | reverse complement strand
GTAATATCATACACATCATCAGCAATCAAGTTATTTGTCAAACTTAGAAGATTGTTGTTTAATGTGTATGCAGTATAGTCTACTCCGTTACGAAGTACCTGGATATTATTTTGTGATATGTTATCATCAAAATAAATTACACCTTCACGATCCGGAAAGTCTGTATGATAATATTTCAATGCACTGTATGCGGGTGAACCAACTGTCAGTTGAAATGTATCAACTGTTCCTGTACTTTGTGCAAACTCTGAGCCAAATGCAGTGCCATCAAACTTGAAGAATCTCAACTTGAGTTTATCAAAATATGTTTCGATGTCATATGTATTATTACGACTCATGTACAGTGTGGGCAGTGTTCCTGCGATCTGATTAATACGATGTGTATTTTCACTGTCCACTGTTAACAAATTGTTGCGTAAATTAAAAGTAAATTTTGTATCTTTTTTGTAGTCATCTGTGCCAAGATTAAAGTTAATAGTCTTGGTTACGTCTGTGATTGTGTGCTGAATATGTCTGCGTACAGGCTGACCGCCCCTGACTGCACTCCAGCCATTAGAAAATCTGTCTGTATTAATATTTTTGTAATAATAAAATCCAGGTATGTTTATAGTTTTACTACTGTTTGTGTCTGTACTAAACAGTGTGTAGTTGTAACGCTGTCCGCCAAGTCCAAAATCAAAACTTAATCCTGGTGTATTTCCGTAGTCAACGTAGCGTGGATTAAATCCTAATGCATCGTCGAACTTACTACTGCTATTGCTTCCGTAGTTGAAAATATAATCTCCGGCAAAATCACTGTCGGGATATTTCACATCATCATCCAATAGTGTAAGTTCAGCATCATAAAGTCTAACACGCAATCCTGCACTACGGTGCATTTTTTGCTGTCCGTATACCCACCCTACGTTATTCCAATACCATTCACTACCGCTGTAAGGTTTACTAGTTTCGCCATCGTCCCAGTCGGAAGTGTTGTATCCAGACAGTACAGTGACTTTGTCAAACTTGTTTAATGGAACACTACTATCTCCAAACTTTTCAGTTAGTGTTATACTAGTACCAACGCCGTCTACACGGAAGATTTTATTTGTATATGCTACATTTGTTGTACGCAAAAATAAAATATAGTCACCGTCTTCTAAATTTTCATCATTTATCTGATTCCAGTATATTTTGTTTTCGTAGTAAGTAGGATCGTATCCTTGACCATGACTTTGTATACATTCATAATATGTTTTGTAGCCACCTTTGTCAACTATGACTTTTTGTCCTTGGGAGAAACCTATATTGGTCCACGGAGTTGTAATGCCAGTCGAGTTATGACTGTACATACTTTGTCCTACAATGTCAATTGCTGGATCAATAGCAGCTTCGATTAAATGATTGATGTATACAATATGTTTTTTACCAAACGCATATTTTTCTATACCATCTTTGTATTCAATAATAGGCCTCACGCCTCTGAAATTATCAGCTAGATACTTGCCGCCATCTAAATTTTCAAAGTCAATAACTGATTGTGCAGCCGTTTCATGTATCCATAGATTACTTCTAGCCCATGCACTTTGATCTGCACTGTAGCGTTTTTCCACCACATAGTCTCTGGTGGTCATTCTCCACTCTCTAATATCATAGGGTTTGAAGTCAAAGCTAGATGTGTCTTCATCGAACCCAGATGGTTCTTGACTACTGTAAACAGTGTGGTTTACCCAATCTCTGGTACTGTACGTACCTTCTATTTGTCCACTTGTGAATTGCTTTGTAAGTCTAATTTTACCTTCGTCGCCTACTCCATCTACGATGTGTATGTCGCCAACTGAATAGTTTCCGCTACTACTAAATGCACAGAAAACATGTACTTCAATTTCGTCATTCAATACAGGAGCTGTAGCAAAAGTAATATTATTGCCTGTTCTACTGTACTGTGTATTATCTTGCAATTGATTATTGAGATAAACTTTAACAACCGGTGCGCTAGAATATGCAGGATTAAATGTGAATAATGTTAATCCCACAGTGTCTTGTAACATTGTATCAACTGTAGTAGGCATAAAGCGAATACGCATGCCGTTCATTAGACTCAATGTATTGTTTGTACTCAGTGTTGGTGTGGTATATTCTAACCCCTTGACAAGATCATCAATATCAATCATATCAGTCATAGTAGGCATAATATTACACGGCGGCAGTATATCCACTAACCAAAAGTATTTTTGATAGTTAATGAACATATCATAGTTAATGGGCATGTCCAGTGTGTAGCCTTGTTCATTGAACAGTTTGTTTTGTTGGTTAATATCTACTTCATTGAACTTGAGTGTATTGATTAAATCGTCATATGAAAGTGCTTGTGTGATGTTGTTCTGTGCATCTCTGTTTGTAATACCCGGAACAAACTGATAGTTGTCACTGTCTCTGTTGTCGATGATGTAGTTATCTGTTGCTGTACGTTTGTTATATCTCTGACCGAGATAGTTATTGATAGCAACCAAACTACCACTACTCATTAGTTGTTCTAGTGTAACGTCTAAAAATTGTTTATTAACAGTTGATTGAAAAATGTTTGGTAAGAAATTTACAATATTTCTGGTACCTACATGTTCACCACTAGCACCTGGTCTAGTTATTAACGGTGCCTTAACTGGCTTGGACGTTTTTTCATTCATGAGATGCTTACTCCGCTATTACTCGCTATTGTTGTTGGATTCGAAATTGTAGTATTACTTACAACAATATTACTTGAGTTCAAAACCGGTAAGAACATTTCGTCGCTGTCTGCATCTATCTCAAACAAGTCTGAATTACTCATATGATCACTTACCGGACTAATTGTTATTTGACTTATTTGACCAATCATGCTATTATGAATAAATGCAGCCATTTCAGTAAAGTAAAACTCTTCACCAAAGTCCCAGTTATCAATACTAAAGTAACGTTGAATCAATGTGATTACTTGGCTTTTAATTTCTGTGTCGCTCATACTGCTATTAGCAGTTTTTGTAATATTAAATCTAGCTTGTAGTTCACTGCTAGCTAGATCTCCGAACAGTATTTTGTACTTTACTGGTCTATAAATTACTTGGTCGCTTATGCTCTTTTTACTATCTAAACTACCAAACATTGTGTTTAGTTCATTGACTGTTGGTGTATCAGGTTTAGTTTGGCTTCTGCCATCATACAATGCCCAACTTCTATAAGCACTATCATAACTTTGTAAAAGTACATAAGTGTCGATAATATTTGTTGTTGCTGGATCAATTACTTGATTAATATCTGCAATTCTACGATACTGTGTTCTTAGTTTTGCTCTACCATTTACTAATGCTGTTCCTGTTGGATCATACACTGTGTAATCGTGATTATATTCTGTCTTAGTGCCCAGTTTAATAGTATCAGTTTTAATAATCTTTTGGAAAGATTCTGGGTCATTGGGATATCCGTCATTGTCCGGATCAGCTAGTGTTACTTTTATCTTGTGCGGGTCTGTGTACCCGTCACTGTAAGTGTAGTATCCAAACGCATTCAATTTGTAATTTTTGCCCAGAGGTAGTTTACTAGTACTGCTTTCAGTGTTTATATCTAGTACTGTGACACTGTCGTGTAACGGTTTAAGAGTCTCACTACTAAACGTTTCACCAAAGTTAAGATTGTTAAATCTAATAGTTTTGTCACTGCCGAACACATAGCGTCCTTTACGAGTTAGTAACTCCCAGTGATCTCCGTTGTAATTGAATCTGATAACCCAACTCTGGTCTCTTCCTGTACTAGTAGCATCTCCTTCGTACAGTCTACTCCACAAGTTAACTGCATTAGATGTTACATTGTTACTGGGTAAATCCGCAGTTTGAATTATCATCCATTCTTGACTACTAGGATTGTAACGTAATCCAAAACTGTTTTTATTTTTAATTTTATCAACTACCGATGTTTTAGTACCGTCAGTGAGATCATCTGTCCAACTTGGAACAATCCTGTGTATTCTTGCACCACTAGGAACAATAGTATTAATTACCACTGAACCTCTGCCGCTTTGGTCAACACCTTGCGGCTTGCCAGTTGAATCATCTCTGCCTAATCCATCTTTGTATAATGCACTTACTCTAGCCCATTGGGTACTGGCGCTATTTGTTTCTACTGTAGCTAATGCGCCGCTTCCGCCGCCGCCGCTAAGTGTAACACTACTGGCACTGTTATAACCACTTCCGCTATTTGTTACTGTAATACTAATAACTTGACCTAACTGTATATTAGCAACCGCAGTGGCTCCGCTACCTGCTCCATTAATCGTAACAGTCGGAGCACTTGTATATCCTGTGCCGCCATTGACAACGGTAATTGTGTCTACATAGTTTAGTTTATAAGGAGCTGTAATAAATTCAACAAGCCCGTTTACTTCTGCTTTGTGTAAACTGTTTGTAGCAGATTTCCCTAGTCTTTGAACAAACGCATTATATGTAATATACCCTGTACAAGTATTAGAACCTTTTGTTACTTGATTCCATCTAAACGTATCAATATCAGTACCGTCTGCATTGTAAAACTTTATACCTGCTGTGGTATCTGAATACTCTGTGGCGGGTGTATATGTGCCTTCGTAGTTGTGTCTATTGTAATAAAAATTCTTAAGCTCTGGGTTACTTAACTGTGGCATCAAGTACTTGTTAAATATCTGCTCACCATTAAGTCCGCTGGAAGTAATAATACTACGAGTAGTTACATTATCTTCGTACAAATAACCATCATCTAAATAGTTTATAGCATCGCTATATGTTGCAGTTGGATCGTAGATATCACGGAACCTGCTGTGTCCACTGTGTACTCTGTTTACACTTTTGATCTTGCGAATATTCTCACTTACTGTTACAGGAAAAATACTGTAATCATCTGCTGTGACCATTCTATCTTGTGTAGCAAAGAATCTACTAGCGTTTGCTTTAATACTAGCAATACTTTCTCTCGCACTAGCGTTGCTAACATTGCGTTTTAGTCTCAAACGTAATTTAGCTTGATGAGTGTTACCATCAACGCCGATATAATTAAAGTTCATTACTGTAGATCCAAAACTATCTGGATTCAAGCTGTATGTTAAATTAAGTCCTGTACGATACCAAACACGTACAATGCCACGTGGAATATTTCCAAAGTCGCCGTCAGCAAAAACAATACTGATTTGATCGTTTTCTCTACTAGCAATAGTGTAGATATCTCTGATTCCTTTTTGGCTTGCATTAAAGATTGCATTAAGTCCAAATAGTTTATCTACTCTAGTCCAGTTTCTCTGCACTTGTCCAATTTCGTCAATTGTTTGTACCCATACGTTTCCGTTTGCGATATTGCTTTCGTTGATATCAATCACCATATTGGGCAATCCTTCGTCGATCACAAAGTCTTGGTATTCTAGTGTGCCTTGTTTAAATCCTACAAAAAATCCAGTATTACTGGAACCAAAGCCACTATTATCATTTTTGTATAATATATCAATCGCTCCATAAGGATCGGGATCTTTTTCAGTCAAAGATGCAGTAGTATTATCATAAGAAACACTGTGTAGATTAAAACTTGTAGTTGACCCGTTCACTTTACTACTAAAAGTTTTATCACTTAAACTAGTGATACTGCGAGTTCTGTAAATCTCATTTGAGATACCGTTATCGATGAAACTACTAAAAGGTGATCCAAATTGGCTTGTACTTTGAAATACACTGTTCATAATAGTTAAGAAGTTTTGATATGTATCAGGGTCTGTGCTATCTTCAAACAATATAGTTGTATTAGAAAGATTATTACCGTCTACATCATAAATGGTTTCAGTTGTTGTAACACTATCTACTTTTAAGTATCCACTAGCAACAACATTTCTTGTAGGAGTGTAACCTAAAAAATCAGCAATACGCAAGGCGCTTTCTCTACGTTCTGCTGTACTTAGATAATTTTCTCTACTAGCAAGGTCTGCTCTAAATGCTAAGTTGTGACCTAGGAATGCCATAAGTTCAATTAAACTTACAAATTCACTTGAAGTAATCCAGTCATTGAAGTTTTCTGGATAATTGTTTGTTATATAATCGACCATGCTGTTACGTATGGTTTCGTAATCATACGCTTGAAAGTTGCTTTCGCTAAAACTTTCATAAACAACACTGAAGTCTTGTGCAGCAAATAAACTGCTCTGTCTTGCGCCTTGTGCCATTATTCTATCTCACCTATAAACGTTAAAAACAACTCTTCGGCTGTTCCTGTGTCATTGTATTGAAGTCTTACTTTTATGTTTAGTGTGTGTTCTTCTGGTTTTGTTAATAGTGTTTCGATTTCAATCCATCTAGGATCACTATTAACAATACGAGTCACATCATCTAGTGCTTGAAATTCTGTTTCACTGTCTAGTGGTTCAAAAACCAAGTCAGGCAAAATACTACCAAACTCAGGGTTTTGAACCCTCTCGCCTTTTCTGGTGTAGAAGTGATTCATCAAGTCCCGTTTAGCCAGATCGATATCTGTCAGGGTCTTGTTTCCTGTAATTCTGTCTATTGTACTGTATCCGTAATATGTTGCCATACTACTATTTATAGCAAAATTAACTACTCAGTTTATATTCTAATGGTTGTATCGACGATATCGCCCTGTGTCATCACCTTATTTACTTGTAATGCTTTATTTTCTAATGTATAATCAAAAAACTGTTGTAATAGCTGTCCATTAAGACGTACTATTAGTTTTTCCACAGGATATATGCTAGGCTGACTTGCTAATTCAAATACATTTGAACCTGAAAACACAAACTGTCTTTGAACTAGTGTATCTTTCCATTTTTTAACGATGTCTCTTTTTAAACTTTCAGGAGTAAACGGTAAAAAGTCCTTGACTTCTGCATAGTAAGCAGACCTAATACGATTTAGTTGATTAACATCTAAATTGCCAATCTTGTTGAGTTGACGCATTTGATGTATTCCGTTTGTTCTCATTAGTCTTCTATTAGTAGGTTTTCCATAATCAGCCAGCCTGAAAACACTAGCTGCTCTTACTGATTGAATACGTTTTACTATACTGGTGTTGATCATACTTGCAACTGTATCCCAATCATTTTTTAGATATGCTTCCCTAATATCGTAGGTTCCTTCACTGCTCTGTACAGTGTTTATTTGACCTTGTGCCCAATTTAATAATATCAAGCCGTCGTATCTATTTTGTGTTATTTTAACAATACCCCAATTGATAAGACTTTGTTTGGTTTCTTTAACAACCTTATTCCATTGACGAAGCCAATCATCAAATGCTTGCTGTTCAGTAACACCTATTAAAAAGTTACTGTATCCGTATCCCTTGCCATCTACTGCACTATAAGACCCAGTAGCTAGTGCTATATCTCTAACCTTTGAACTAGACAATATTTCACTAATCTCTAAATCAGTATCATAAACTGTTTGATCCTTGATTGAAAAAATTTCCCAAGTTGTCGAATATATATTTCCTACTTTTGTTAACATTATTTTATAATCCCGTTCTTGGATCCTACTTGGCTACCATCTGCTAAATTACCGTCGGGTTTGTTGTCAACTGTTTTTTCTTTGTTTGTACTAATTGGGCTTGGTAACTGATAGTCATTTAATGCGCCACTGCTACGTTGTAGGTTAATATTAGCTTGTACTGCTACTTTGTCTTCGTATGGATCTTCAGCATGTCCTGCCCACGGTTCGTGTTCAGGTACAACACCGTTAATACTTTTTGCAACCAACAAGTTCTTAGTAAGATTATTAACGTCTGGCTTACTTGCAACTTTTGCTGGCGGGCCATTAATGTCGATCAAGTCTGCTGTTAATCTCATTTGAGGTTTGGCACGTAGATGCATATTAAGATCTGTAGTTAGTTTAATATCTTTGTTGCTGTGTAAGTTAAATTCACCTGTAGTGGTTTCTAAATTCATGCCATCGTCTCCTCTGGCCCTGAGCTGTATATTATCAGCATCAATATTAAACGTTTTTCCTGCATACATGTTTATGTCTTCTTTAGCATGAAAGTTTATGCTTTTTTCACTAAACACATCAATGTTGCCTTCTTTGTCCATCTGCATCCATGCATTGCCATTTTGTTGAATTAGATACACAATACCCCATGTATCATTGAACAATAATGTTGCGCCTTCTTTACTACGCATTCTAAATATTTTATTAAGGTCAGGTTGTCTACCTGAATCAGGACTAATACTACTATCTTTAACAGGAGCAACTGTCCCGTCATCCATAACAAAACTATGGCCTCCCATGGTGCTAAATCCAAACACATTACTAGGGCTTTCTCTGCGGCCGCCACTACTATGTAGTCCTCTAACACTGTCGTTGCTCAGTCCTTGCTTTTTAATTTGTGTAAACTGCGGATGTTCATTTTTCTCTGTGGTATCATCATGCAGTACTCCACTGTCATGTGTTACTCCCAATGTTCCTGGTTCGTTTATAAGTTCGTTTGCCGGTAATCCAGGAATCTGTGTATTTCTTCCTCCATCTGGAAGTACACCTAACAAAAATCCTTCTTGCTCATGTCCAGTAAATGCAACTAACACAAAAGTACCAGGCGTAGGCGGTTGTGTGCTAATTCCAAATTCAATACTGTATTTGCCATCTTCTTTGTGTTCATATCCACCAAAAGGAACAAGTCTTCTAACCCTGTGAAACTTTTTCATTTCTTCAGGATTTTCTTTGTCTTCTTGTCTTGAAATTCGTTCATGACCTATTAGCTCAACATTTATGTGACCTTGATAAGTTTCATCAATACTATTAGTAACCTTAGCAACGTACACACCCATCGGCTGGGCCAATGTTGTGGCTCGTCGAGTCAAATGACCAGGTACGCCAACGCTTTCGTTGTTGATATGAGTATATGGATTAAATGCCAAGTTAGTCTCCTATTACAATATCTCTTAGCCATCTAGGTGCATTGCGAGATCGATATGTGCCTTCATCTAATGGCCCTCCCCAATACGATAGACCAGAATAAGCGTGGTCAATATGGAATGTGTTGTCTCCCATATATCCGTTTCCAGCACCAAAGCCAGTTGCCCCTGCTAATTTAGTTTCATTTATAAAGTTTTGAATAACAGGCAAATCTGCTGGATTGTTTAAACTAAGTGTTCTACCATTACTTATCAGTTGAACATCAGCAGCTCGTCCGTTATCGTGTCTTGTACTGCCAGTTCTGGCGCCATTGCCAGCTGTGGGTTGTCCCCCACTGGTAACTCTTACATCGACACCTGCATTTGTTCCAGCATTTTCTAAAATGCTACGCATTCTAGTAGTAATGTCCTGATTTCGAGTGCCACCGCTGTTTGCCATAGTGATAATTCCATTGCCGCCGCCAGCCGAAAACTCTCCTCTGCTTGCACCACCGGGCCGTTGAGGGGTGTTGCCTGGATTAAATCCGTCGCCATTTTCATAACTTTGTCTCTGGAGAGCTGTTTGTCTAGTGTTACCCAAGTTGACTATTCCACTTTTAAGTTGTTGTAAATTTACTCCCACGTTCACCATTGTATCTTTGAAAGCAGTTAATGCTATAGTGTATTGTCCGTCTCTATACTGGTGAGTAACATGTGTAGTTGTATAAACACCCATGATGCTAAAATCGTATTCTGCTGAGGTAGGCATAATTCCTGTATTGTCATCTGGATATTTTGGAAACTCAATATTTAAGAAGAAAGAAACATTACCAAGATTATAATTTGCGCCGCCAGACTGTCCTTGCCAATAAGGATCTCCTCTGACATTTATATGTATATTTTGTAAGTCAGCGATTGAATTTAGATTTAACTCAACTGCACCCAACAGCATTGCTGCACTAGCAATGTCTCTGTTTTTATCCGGGCCTTCAGTAGCATCACTTTCGATGTGTAGTTGTTCAAAGGAATACCGGGCTTCTTTTGCCTCCCTGCCGGTACCTGTAGCGTAAACATCTGCTTGTGTAATATATCTAGTACTACTAGTAATAGCTGGTATATTTCTTTGTTGTTGCATCGCGGCAAATGCAACTGCATACTCAGCTTTGGCTGGTATGATTCGTTGTTCGAGTTGTCTGATATTTTGTCTAGTTTCAGCTAGCTCTGGAGCAAAACTCGCAGAAATTTGCTCTTGTTCTCCCGGATTGCTACCTCCTGCAATAATATTAGATATTGCTGCTATTCTAGATCTTGCATTTTTAATTTGTTGGTCAATATCATTGAAAGTAGCTTCTAATCTATTAACAACGTTCCTTTGAGGGTCGCCACTGCCAGACGATAGTTGGGGTGAAGATGACATGGTGCCTCCACGGAGAGCTAAAATAGCATAGTGTAATTGTTCAAATCTAAGATCAAAATTAATAACTTCTGTGTTCAAACCAGTAAATGTATAATCGAATCTTTTGCGTAGTAATCCTTTTTTGAATATTGCTTGTAGACGTTGTCTAGTAAGTCCTTCTCCGTCTGCAATATCAATATAGCTCTTCGGATCATGTACCAGATTCACACCAATTATTTTATCAATTTGATAGTTAATTTTCTTTTGATATTTGTTTGTGTAAGGATCGAACGAACCGTAAGTCACATCGGTATTTACACTTATCCAAGCCATTAGTTGTGCTATTTTATCTGCCTTAGCAACAGTATCGGTGGGCTGATCTTTGGCAAATCCGCCATCAAACACAGGAAGTTTTTGATAGTTCTCAGTCTGATACACTGCCATGTGTATAGCTGACAGTATGTTTGCACCTCTATTAATAGTAAATGTAAGTTTATCTTCATTTGTTACACTAACATGCTGTCCATTGATATCTTCGTTAACGGCACCGAATCTCCAACTTTCCCACTCACTTGCGCCATTGATTGTTGTAAATTTATATACAGTGGGATATAATTTACCAGTACCAAGCTGGACATTTTTTTCTTCTTGGGCATTGACTTCTTTTTCGTATTCTCGAAGAAACTCTCCGAATGTTTCGACACCTGAAATAGTTATAGGTTGATCCATATGCAACGGCACTTTTAAATGTCCATCATTACTAATTTCAAAAAACTTTACTTGGTAGTGACTAGCTCCATCTCTATGATCTACCGTCGAATTGTCAATTTTTGCTACCCAGCGAAATGGCCCTGCTGCATTAGAGTCAATTGCACCACTTGGTAAATGTCCAATAAATGATACTTCTAACACATAAGTAGCATCAACAGGATTGTATATACCTAATCTTTCTGCACCTAATATAATTCTATTGTAAAAAGTCATACCCATGGGTTCTATTAGGTTAAAAGTCCACTTATGGCTAGTTGCATCTCTATTTTTTCTAATAAACGCTAGTGTGGTGATGTGGTCTACACTATCAATTACTATTTCAGCTTCAACTCCACTTTCTGCTATTATAACACCTTGACTGCTATCTGATTCACCGCCTTGAACTGTGTTGGGATCCACCATGGTGATTTTCCATTTATAGCTGTAACTATCGTATTTGTTGAGTACATTTTCCTCGTACATTTGTGTACTACCACTTTGCAGTCCACTGCTGGGTTCTCCGCCTGCTTGTGCATTTTGTGCTGATGCTTGTGCATTATCTATACTACCAACCGCAGGATTAAGAGGGAGTGTAGTTGGATCAACTGTAGGTATACTACTAGGATCTATCTGTCCATTTGCTAGTGCAATACCTGTATTAATGTGGGAGCTAAAATAATCAACACTAGATTGTCCACCTTCGATCAGTGTCATCGCTCGAATTAACTCTGCTGTTCTTGCTGGATTTTGATTGAGGTTAAGAGGGGCACTGGGGTCAAGATTTAATGCCTGACTGACATTTCTAATATATGCACTTGTGTTATTATTGTCTTCTGGTGGCGCCCATGTAGAAACTACATCTTCAATACTGTTTAATCCACGACTTTGGTAGGTGTATAGATTTTTAGTAAATGCTCTTACGCCCATCTCCGGACTATCAAAAGTAACAAATCCACTTTGAGACCCAACTCTACCTTGCCATTCAATCCCTGAATCTCTGATATTACCAGGATTGTTGTTCCTAATGTTTAATGATTGTTGAGCCATTAATTTGCACCATAGGTTTCAGCAGAAAGTGGTACTTGTATCTTTTTTCCACTGGTGAAATCCATGATAGGATCTTTGATTTCGTTTCTGTTGTAGTGTACAAATATCCACCAAAATCTAGGATTACCATATAAATCAAACGCTAGCAAGTCTGGACGTCTGTCGTATTTAGGTTGAATAATCATTAATCTAGTTTCATCACTGAGTGTGTCTTCTGTGATAGTAGGTTTGTACAGTTCTAAGAACTTTTTGTTCATAGGTGTAATACTGTAGTTACTGGTTTGGTTATATTTTACTTCCATTAAATAAACCCTTGACCATATGCTGCGCCGCTGATAAAGTTATTTTTAGTTGATGTGGCTTTTTGTCTATCCGGACTGTTTTGTACTAATATGTCAATGGCTATTGTTTGTATAACTGGAACTTGCTGCCCTCCAAAATCTTTAAGGTCAACTCCACTGTCATATGTTGTAGCAAAGTTAGCAACAACACATCTTACATTGTTAAACTGCTGACTACCGTATGCACTAAATCTTAACACTGGAGGAGGAGCTCCTTTGTAAGGATCACTTTTACCAAAGAACATTTTTGTTACCATACGTAAAAAGTGTATACAACCTAATGTATATGCCGCTTCTTCTTGTGTAACACTAGCAAACTGAGCAGCTATCTGAATACTTGGGCTTGGTGTGTTTCTATATGCATTAAAGCCATAGTTGGTGTGTGTTAAATCGTAAGGACTATAGTTTACACTTTGACTGTAGGTAACATCAGGTTGTAATGGAAACACAATACCAAGTCCACCACTTGTAGTAAGCGGTGCTGTGATCTGGTTGCTGTAAATTCCTGCGCCTCCGGGAGCGCACATTAGTTTTACTTTGTTAGCTACTGCTACTGCCATTTAGTTTATCCTTAATAAAATTAAACACGTTTTCATTGATACTTCCAAAAAACTCTCTGAACTTCATCATTTTTTGATTATCATTGAGACTTTGATTTTTCATAACTGTTCTAAAATCAGTAGCACTCATGCCACCTTCTTGTATCGGAACTTCAAGTATATATCCTGCTTGATCACTGGGTACCATTTCAGCACCAGGAGTATAATCTCTGAGATAGTTGCCGCCTTTTAAACGTCCTGCATCTTTGGCACTGAATACCAATACAATAGCAGTGTTATTTGGGTCTTTGCCTGTTAAACTTACATCTGGTCTATAAGGACTGGTCTTAACAATCTGATCAGCGGGTATATTAAACATCTCTGTCATAATTCCTGTTTTTTCTTCGTAGCTGAACGGATCTTTCTCAGGAGTTGCATTTTTAGCAATTGTAGTAGCGATAAATACGTTAGAGGAGCCAAACTGTTCTACTAGATCCATATAAACTTTGTGATGACCTTTATGCATAGGTTGAAACCTACCGCCATAAAAAACAGCAATATCAGTTGCTACATCTTCTGTTAAATGTGTATATCTCATCGAGCTCTCCTATGTATGTATTTATAGCAGAATTAAGTGCGTACTGATTGACATGTAGTACAAATGAACATATAATGTAACTAATTTTAAGGAAACACTATGAAAAAACAAAAATATTTAAACAACAAAGACATGCTTAAAGAGATACACAGTAGTAAACTCAGTTTCTGTAGCAGTCTAGACGAAGAATATAATAGATTTGATACAATTGTCGAAGACATTGCAGATGTGAATAATCCTGAATTTATACAACTAGCTAAAGAAAGCAGAGCTCATCAGCTGAGTTTACAAGCATATGAAACAGCATATTGGGACTGGTTCAACAACAACGGCAAAGCTAGTCAGAAACCCAAACAGATTACATACAAAATCGATCCAGACACAATTGAAGAAAATACACTTATTTTTCGTTTGATGACATTTGATCATGTACCGCTAGAGCCTGGAAGAAAAAGCAAACCTAAAACTACCGCAGATCACCATGCAAAATGTAACTTTCCACCTTTCCAACACTATGCTTATGTGAACGGAGAACTTACAGAAGTACTACGTAGCCACTGGGAAGGCGGATTCGATAATGGACATTTTAATACTCAGCATGGCAAAATCACTAATAACCTAGCAAAAATGTATATCAAGCTATGCGAACGTTACAGCATGCGCAGCAACTGGCGTGGTTACACATATGTAGATGAAATGCGTAGTCATGCACTACTACAGCTATCGCAAATTGGACTACAGTTCAATGAACTTAAAAGTCAAAACCCATTTGCATATTACACTGCCGCAGTTACAAATAGTTTTACAAGAGTGTTGAACTTGGAAAAGCGTAATCAAAATATCAGAGATGACCTACTACAAGAAAATGGTCAGATGCCTAGCTGGACACGCCAAATTGAACACGAAATGGCAGAACGTGCTAAGTGGGACGAAGCCGCAGACAAAGAACGCAAAGAACACGGCTTCAACATTTAGGTTGACATCACACACATTATCAGTTAATGTAAGTACAAAGTAGACATTCTTTGAACGGAGAACCATGACATTCTTTAGTAAAGCCGCATGTTTTACAGACATACATTTTGGCAACAAAAACAACAGCAAACAACACAATCGAGATTGTGCCGACTTTGTTGATTGGTTTATTGAACAAAGCGAAGATTGTGAAACCTGTATATTCTTAGGCGACTGGCATCATCATAGAGCCAGCGTAAATGTTAGTACACTCAATCACAGTGTTGAAAATGTAGGCAAACTCAGTCGTGCATTCAAGCATGTGTATATGATTATGGGCAATCATGATCTATACTATCGTGAGAAACGTGACCTAAACAGTTTACCATATGCAGGACTGTTTGAAAATGTAACACTAGTCGAGGATATGTTGTTGCAAGGCGATATTGCACTTGTACCTTGGCTAGTAGGAGACGAATGGAAAGGCTTACAAAAGACCAAGTGTCGATATATGTTTGGACACTTCGAACTTCCTTTCTTTAAGATGAATGCAATGGTTGAGATGCCAGATCACGGCGGCATCAATGCACAACATCTGCAGGGTCCTGAGTACGTGTTTAGTGGACACTTCCACAAACGACAAGCCAAAGGCAACGTACACTACTTGGGTAGTCCGTTTGGTCACAACTATGCTGATACATGGGATGATGACAGAGGTATGATGAAACTGGAATGGAATGGTGTACCTGAGTATATAGATTACCCAGGCCCACGATACAGAACTGTTCCTCTTAGCAGATTAATTGACGAACCTGACGTTATTCTAAATCAACACACTTATTGTCGTGCTACATTAGACATTAACATCAGTTATGAAGAAGCAAGTTTTATCAAAGAAACTTTTAGCCAACAGTACAACGTTAGAGAGATAGCGTTGATCCCCAGCAAAAAGGAAGAGCATGCTCAGGATTGGAAAGTTGTAGACGATATCGAGGTTGAAAATGTAGACCAGATAGTGTACAATAGTTTAAACGCTGTAGACAGCGAAATGATAAACAAGAAAATTCTAGTAGATATATATAACTCCCTATGATTACATTAAATGACTTAACCGTAAAGAACTTCATGAGTGTCGGCAACGTTACACAAGCTGTGCGTTTCAATGACAATGGACTAACATTGGTACTAGGTAATAACTTAGACTTAGGCGGAGATGGAAGTAGAAATGGTACTGGTAAGACCACTATCATTAATGCACTCAGTTATGCTATCTATGGAAACGCACTCACAAACATTCGCAAAGACAATCTTGTTAACAAAACCAACAGCAAAGGTATGTTAACTACGCTGGATTTTGAAAAAGATGGTGTAAAATATCGCATCGAGCGAGGCAGAAAGCCTAATGTGCTTAAATACTATGTCAACGAACAAAACGTTGATGATGACGAAGCACAAGGTGAGAACCGTCAAACTCAAGCACAAATAGAAAAACTATTTGGTATGAGCCATGATATGTTCAAACACATTGTTGCACTTAACACATATACCGAACCTTTTCTCAGTATGCGAGCAAATGATCAACGAGCAATCATTGAACAGCTACTAGGTATTACAGAACTTAGTGAGAAAGCAGAAGTACTCAAAGAACAGCAAAGGCTGACAAAAGATGCAATCAAGCAAGAAGAATATAGAATTAATGCAATTGAAGAGGCAAATGCCAGGATTGAAAAAAGTATTAGTGATTTGGAGCGGAGACAAAAAATCTGGCGAGACAAACAATCAACTGATGTCGAAGTTATTAAGAACCAGATCAACACCCTCGAAAAAATAGATATACAAACTGAGCTTGACAATCATGCACTACTAAACGATTACCTCGAAAAGAAAACACAAGTAACTACATTAGAAACAGAAATTACAAAATTAGTAAACAGTATTACTAGAGAACAAAAGCGTTTAGAAAAAGCACAAAAGGATTTAATAGCAACTCAGCAGCATGAATGTTACGCATGCGGCCAAAGTATTCACGACAGTAAACACGAGGAAATACTTAAAACAAAACAAGAAGCAGTCGGTGAATCGCAACTACATATTGACACTGATAACGATCTTAAAACAGAATATCAAAGTGCGTTAGTAGAACTTGGCGAACTAGGTATGATGCCAGTTACACATTATAATAAACTGCAAGAAGCACTCGAGCATCAAAACACTGTTAACAATTTAAAAACAGAAGCTGAACGTATTGCATCAGACACCGACACTTACCAGGAACAAGTCGATGCATTACGTGAAACAGGTATGCAGGAAATTACTTGGCAAGATATGAATGATTTGACTGTTCTCAAAGATCATCAAGACTTCCTATACAAACTGCTAACAAACAAAGACAGTTTTATTCGAAAACGTATTATTGAACAGAACTTGCAATACCTAAACAGCAGACTAGCTTATTATTTGACTAAACTAGGATTGCCGCATGAAGTGCAGTTCCAACCAGACTTAACTGTGGAGATCACCGAGCTTGGCAGAGAGTTAGACTTTGATAACTTGAGTCGTGGAGAGCGCAACAGACTTATACTTGGTTTAAGTTGGGCGTTTAGAGATGTATTTGAAAGTATGAATACACCAATGAACTTTCTTGCTGTCGACGAACTTATTGATAGTGGCATGGACACCAATGGAGTAGATGCAGCATTAGGAGTTCTCAAAAAGATAGAACGTGAGCGTAACAAAAATATCTTCCTTATCTCACACAGAGATGAACTTGTAGGTCGTGTAAACACAATACTGCAAGTTGTTAAAGAAGGCGGGTTCACAACATTTAGTACAGATACGGAGTTTGTAGATGCAGAATGATGATGATTTTAATATATCAGATATATCCATAGATAGTTTTAATAACAAAGATGTTAAAGGAGACGATGACTTCGACAGTTGGATATCTGACAGTACAATTACTTGTACTACTGATACAGCTAGTACTTTTACACTCGGTAATGCTTATACTATTACTACTGATGCAAGTTCGACAAAAAAGATACACAATCTCAAGTACAGTATGCCAATAGATTTGTTGTACAAATGGTTTCCGCAAGAAGTAAAGGAGTACGACGAGAATGACGACCAAGTTCCTTTTTGATGTAGACGGCACACTTACAGATGCACGTAAACCTATCGATCCTGAATTTGAAAAGTTTATGTTAGACTTTATTTGCAATCATCACTGTATAATTGTGACAGGCAGCGATAGACCTAAAACACTAGAACAGATCGGTTTAACACTCACTAATACATTTAGTAGGGTGTACCACTGTAGCGGTAATCATATGTTTATTGGAGCACAAGAACAACGTAGAAACACATGGAGTCTATCAAAAGAGCAGTATAAATTTTTAGAAGATCAGCTTGATAGAACCAAGTATTCAGAAAAAACTGGTAACCATATTGAACAAAGAATAGGCACTGCCAACTTTAGTATAGTAGGAAGAAATGCTGATTGGGAACAACGTGCAAGATATTCAAGTTGGGAAGACCACAATCATGCCAGAGAAATAGTAGCACTTGCATTCAATGAACAGTTTGATGATGTTGTTGCGCAAGTTGCTGGAGAAACTAGTATTGACATTTTCCCTCAGGGTTGTGACAAAGGACAAGTGCTGAATGACTACAAAGACTCGAGAACTATCTTCTTTGGAGACAATTGTTTTCCAGGCGGAAACGATCACTCTGCCGCACAAGCAAGTACACATTTTCATCAGATTGACAAAGGTTATAAACAAACTTGGAAAATCTTAGAAAAGAAGTATATTTAGGTTGACATTGATGGTTAAAGGCATATATACTAGTTACTATATAAACACATGCAATGGACTTATCAAGACAAAATTGTTGAACAAATACCAGAGGAATACGTAGGATTCGTATACCTCATAACCAACACCACGAACGGCAAAAAGTACATTGGCAAAAAACTGGCACAATTTAAAGTAACTAAAAAACCACTCAAAGGCAGAAAAAACAAAAGGCGTTCAACTAAAGAAAGTGACTGGAAGACCTACTGGGGAAGCAGTGACAATTTAAACGCAGATGTTGAAAACTTAGGCACAGAAAACTTTACAAGAGAAATACTATACTTCTGCACAGGCAGAGGCGAAATGAGTTACCTAGAAGCTAGGGAACAATTTGATCGTAAAGTTTTAGAAACAGATGAATATTACAACGGCATAATAAATGTCCGCGTTGGCGGATCTAAGGCACTTGTAGAATCTCTAAACAGACACCAGTCATAACATACCCTCTTTACAAAAAGCATTGAGAAGTCGCCATTGGTTTGGTTAGACAACGGAACTTGCTGAGGGACACAAACCAAAAGAGTGGGCTCTACTGTGCCATTGTAACCCACGGATATCCAATAATGTTGACGTTATAGCATTTGGAGTTTCTGCGTCTTAAGCAGTGAGTAAAGGGGTAGCGCAAGACCGCCTCTGCCTAGCAATAGGTTTCACTATAACGGAGCGATCTGGAGCGGGGTAATGACCTTTAGCTTTTTTTTTGTACTTGGCTTTAACAAGCTAAGTGCGACTGAAAACAGGGTAATAACTAATCATAATAAAAATTATATCTAAGAAAGAAATATCATACGAAATGAAATGAGTATGACGATGAGCTTTAGCTCTTCGAAGAAACATTAAAAAGTTTTACGATTAGTTCCTCTTGATTTTTCAATAGCTTGTTTCTCGGTTTCAGCTTTGTTAAGCATCTCTTCTTTGATATCTTCTAATTGTAATACAGTCATATTATACATGTCTTGAACTGTGTAGCTTCCTTGACTGTACAATGCGATCTGATTTATCAAACTTCGATAATTCTTATTTTCTGTACTAAGATGGTCGATCAACGATTTTACGTCTTGGGCTGATCTTGTTTTGGATAGTTGTTGTTGAAAAAAAAAGCTGGATTAAACTCTATAGGTGCTTTGAATTCTTTGCCGCATTCTTCTTCACTGCATACGAAATTAAACTCATTTTCTATTCCGTTTTGATTCATCAAGGCTGCAGATTTTGTTATTGCATCAACTGTACGTTTATTGCTGTTACTGATCCATTCTGCTATGTAACTAAATTCTGTAACAACTGATCCGTTTGGGAGTGTTATAGACTCTATACTATCTGTTATTATTGCAATTTGTGCAGCCGCACTTATTTGGATACTGTTGTTGTACGCATCTTTTTGGTCATCCGGTATAACACCAGTTATATCCATATTAGATATCATTCTAGATACTTCCACAGTTTTAATCCGGTTTGCTGTAACTGTTTTTAAAGTATTAGGCTTTAGCGATATTAAAAGTCCATCTATTTCTAGTTCTTGCGATTGGTTGTTAATTTTTATATTGCTCAATGCTGTAGGGAGATCGATTTCATAATCCTGTGGAGTTTCGCAGTGTGGGCATTTCGTACTGACTCGCATTGTGTTATTGTAACTTGCACTTCTGCTAGCCAACAGTATTACATCTACGTCAGGCATTGCAATTTCATATGGATCTGCAATATCAGGAGCAATACTTTGAAAGAGTTCAAACAAACTTTCGCCATTATACAAACTGTCAGGTATGTTCATTAATATTTCGTCTTTAACAGTCATTGGGTATATTCCAATTTCTCCTTGCGCAGTTAGCTTTGGAGGCTGGCTATACCATTTGCCTTGTGTGGGTAATTTTACGTAAATTTCTTTATTTCTATAAAAATTCGCTAATGGATTATCTGACATGTTTTCGCCTATAAATAACAGTATATAAAAGTATTTATCAAAGTTAAGTGAGCAGTTAATGGCAGTTATAAACATTCCAATAGGTGGCAGACCAGTAGCAATTGAAGTTCCTGATTTTGCTATGGAGTCTACTCAACAACAGATTTTAAACAATGCAATGCAAATGAACGCAGCATTAGCAAGTCTTAGTGGATTGGAACAGCGAGACAACGTTAACAATGCACGATTAATACGAACTGTGCAAGATTCAGCTAAATCAAAATCTGCAGAGACTCAATCAGAAAATAATAAATTTAGAGAAAAATTATCAGGCGCTATGAGTGGAGCAGTTTCTAAAGGTATCGGGGTCGTGGGCACAAACACAGGTTCTGATCTTAGTAAGAAACTATTTGAAACAATAGGTATGGCTAAGTTGGGTCAGCAGTTTGGTATGACATTTGGATACTTAGAAGCTCTAGGTGCTACAATGGCAAAAACTGCTAGAGTTGGAGTTAACTTTGGTGATAATCTACTTGAAGTGCAAGCAGATGCAGCGTCAGTTGGATTAAGTTTAGATCAGTTTGGAAAAATGATTGGTACATCAGGACTAAGCATGCGAGCGTTAGGTGATACAACACAAGATGGTAGTACTGCATTTCTCAAAATGAACAAGACATTGCAAAATTCATTAGAACCTTTTGGTATGTTTGGCATGAAATCTGATGAAATGAGCATGTTGCTAGCAGACGAGATTGAAACTCGTAGAAGAATTATGGGTGTCGACGGAGTTCGAAATTTAACTCAAGGTGAGCTAACTGAGTCAATGAAAGAACAAATTAGACTAGGTCAAGTCCAGGCTAGACTAACAGGCGAAGACATACAAGCCGCCAGAGCAAGAAATCTAGAAGCTAGGCAAAATGCTATAAATGCATCTTATCTTAGTGAGCAGAGCGCAGCGACAGGTGACAGACTTGGGAAAATGATAGAGTTACTAGGAAAAACTCCTGGTGGGAAAGCTATTTCAGAGAGCATAATAAGTGCATTAGCAACTAATAGAGATCCTAGAGCTTTCGCATCCACATTGATAGGCCAAATGGGAGTAGGAGATGTAGTAGATGAATTAATGATGCTAGTCCCCAATGACGGTATAGGACTCGAAGAGTTCGTAGAACGAGTGAATGTTATTGGCAGTGATCTCACTAAGAATGCAGTGTTTACCGGCGAACAATTGAGGATACAAGCGGCCTACGGGAATGACGTAGCACAAACAATCTTAGAAACAAGAGCAGACACTGTCAAGATCGGGCTAGATGATTTTAGAAGATCAGTCGCTGAAGTTCAGCGTCAAGTAGGTGATTCTTCCACAGCATTACTAGGACTCAGTAATAAAGTTAGTGTAGCGAGCTCTAGTTTAGAAACAGCCGTGGCGCATGTGATTGCCAATATGGCAGGCGGTGATATTGGCAGTGCGGCAGAAACATTTAGTAATTTAGCAGATCAATTTACAACCATGGCAACGAGTGAGGCATTCTTAAACACTGTAGATACTGCAGGTAAGGTGTTTGGTGAGACAGCAATACAACCATTTAACAGGGCAATACAGTTTTTAGCTGGGCAATCAGATACTGTTAATGCAACAGATTTGGGATATCTTCTAAGTATACCAATGCAGGCGTCAGGCACTGAAATAGGCAAGAATATAGCAGGTTTCCTCCAAGCAGGCACAACTGCGAATGCCCTCAAAGAAGGTTTCGAGGAAATCAAAGAACTAGCAACTGAGTCCAATGTCGATATACCATTTCAAAGTCAGATCGACGCCATGGTAGCTGCGCTAGAAGCTGGTAATACAATAACCAGAGATCAAACGGGTGCGATTCAGAATGGTCTGATTAACTTGCTCAATCAGATATTAGCTGCACAACAGTAGTTGACAAAACGCATAAATATAGTATAATGAAACAAAAGAGATTCACATGAGCTGGAAAAAACACTTTACAGTATACGGCGGACAAGAAGCTGGGGGCATGAAACCTAGTAGTTCTAGTCGTTTTCAAAGCTGGCTA
>ENA-UZXD01003462-UZXD01003462.1-metagenome-genome-assembly--contig:-Day-3-50m-contig-3462_pt2 | contig 22742 bp, 24 predicted proteins | sample MGYA00260344_ERZ794904 | MGnify/ENA metagenome assembly ERZ794904 | reverse complement strand
GGCTTTTGCGTGTTCCGGTTGTTTGTCTCATCTTCCACTCCTCAGTGGTTACGATGAGCCAGAAACACTCTCTTATCAAATCACGCTATTTGGACCCATAGGCGCTGATGTCAGACAAAGATTTCCCCATTCAGAAGCTCGTCACTCATGCACCCGTTGAATCTTTCACAAAACCCGTTTCCCCAAAGCGAAGTACTGTCGCAGAAGACGGTTGGTGTTTTCGTTTGTACCGCGTTGCCACGGGCTGTGAGGCTCGCACAGGAAGACGTTGATAAATTGCGCTGCGAATATCTGCTTCTTGTATAGCCCGCCGTCGATACCTGCTTAGGCCATGCACGGCGCAGTGGTCGCGTTGCAATATCGATACACGCGGCCCACGTTTCGGCTGACGCACACTCCGTCAACACTCACGTTGCGCCTACGATCTACCATGCATCGAGGATCACGCCCTCGTTTTTGCCGTGTTTGGATTTCTTGTCGTAGTCGTCCTGCAGTTTTTGGGCATCCTTCTGGTAAGTCTCCCACGTTTTCTTCATGTCCTTTGGGTCAAGGTCGCCCTCGACTTCCAGCTTTTTCTTGAAAGCCTTAGCAGAGGTATCAAAGATGGTGTGGTGATTGTCCTCATGTTTCTTGAGCGCCTTCCACATCTTGTCCCAGCTTTTCTGCCCTGCCTTGATCTTACTGTACTCGGTCCAGGACGGCATAAGGACCACCGGCTTAGCGGTGAGCTTGAATGCGTCGATCTTGGCGCCTTTGCCGGACCACGAAGCCGACACGTTTGACCTGTAGCGCCCCCAGAAACCGTTCTTGTTGAGATTGGCAAACAAAGTGTTGGCATCCCCACCCTTTACCTTCCAGCTCTTGTTGGAAGGTTTACCATAGCTGAGAGTGACTTTCATTTGGAAACTCCTTTCGGCAAAATATTGGCTTGGAGTGTGCACAAATTGGCGCAAAAAGAAAGATCGTTTGATCCCATGCCGCTGGCGCTTTGTGTTGGCTGGGTGGCCCCCGAGAGGGGCGGGTATCCCACCGAAAACGATGCAACTCCGGCAACACGATGAAGTTACTTATATCCGACAGGCCGCGTCAGTGAATCCTGAGTTGTAGACCATCTTCGTGCCATTGAAAGAAGCGCCCAAGTGGTTTGGCGTATCCCAAGACACCATCTATCAGCAAAGAAAGAGGGGTAAGATCAAAATCTACAAGGCGGGAAGAAGATCCGTTTTAAACGTGTCGGAGGTCCAAAAATGGATCGACGACACTTATTATGGCGGTTGACCAATGTTGGCTGGATGTGGGGCTGAGGATATCAGTCAGCCCTACTATCCATTAATTTCAAAACTTTGGGTANNAGATAATGGTGCGGTCGAGAAGACTCGAACTTCCACTCCGGTTAAAGAACAGCGACCTCAACGCTGCGCGTCTACCAATTCCGCCACGACCGCACATGCCTTGGTGGCTTCTCGGCGTATATTCGAGGTGGACCGCGTTGTGAAGAGGCAAAAAGCAGTCCTGTGTTATCTTTAAAAACTAATCAGGAGACGCAAAGCTCTGGACATTCCAGTACTCGACACTTTAACCGATAGCTTGTGAGTAAGTTTGGAAAAAGCCATGGTTGAATGGATCATCTCTGACGGTCTAACCGACTATGAAGCAGCTGTGACTTTTATGGAGGAGCGCGCAGCAGGCATAGCAGCGAACACTTTAGATGAATGTATTTGGCTTGTTGAGCATCCACCGCTGTACACCGCGGGCACATCCGCCAAGCCCAAAGACCTCACAGATCCCGACAGATTTCCGGTCTACACAAGCAAACGGGGTGGGCAATATACCTATCACGGCCCAGGCCAGCGCGTGGCTTACGTGATGCTCAATCTCAATAGGCGCGGAAAAGACGTCCGATTATTCGTCGAGCAGCTTGAAAAGTGGGTTATCGCTACACTCGCTGAGTTCAACCTCACCGGCAAAATTCGCGAAGGACGCGTTGGTGTTTGGATACAACGTGACGACAAACCTCTTACCGCTACCGGCGCTGTGGCTGAAGATAAGATTGCCGCAATTGGCATCCGCCTCCGGAAATGGGTCAGCTTTCATGGGATCTCGATAAACGTTGAACCTGACTTGGAACATTTCTCGGGTATCGTACCTTGCGGCATAACCGACTATGGTGTGACATCACTCGTCGACCTTGGCCTACCCGTAACGATGGACGACATCGACGTTGCTCTACGGCATTGTTTTGAGCAGGTTTTCTCAAGAACTTTTAAAGATTAAGCAGGTGTATGACTTTTCCCAAAACACCAACTTAGTGAAAATTTGCGGCATAATTTTTAGTTCTGTGAATTATAGACAAACCGCGCGATCAACCGTGATGAAGCTGAGTCAAAAATGATCATGCCGACTTGTTAAATACTGCAGTCGTTGCAGTCTCTGTGTCGGCTAACATCCAAGTCAATAATCGTATCTACGCACACACGCAAAATTTTTTTCTTGGACGCCACAAAAGAACAGCAACGAATGCGAGAAGCATAACCACTTTTAGGTGTTTGCTATGGCCGATTCGCCTGAATAATATGTGGGTGACCACAAATGGGGATACGCACATCCCAGCATTTCGCGTCAAAGTGGCACGGTTCAATCACGTTTGCGTATTCCATGCACCCCGCGCGCTTTTGCGCGTTGCACATTCCCTTACTTTGAACAAAGCTGCGAAACAATCTTGAAACCACTCTATCAAAGAGGCAATCTATGAAACTTATCATCGCATCAGCCGCCACCATGTTAGCCTTAGCCGCACCAGCAATTGCAGAGGGCGATGTTGGAAAAGGAGAAAAAGGCTTCAAAAAGTGTAAGTCCTGCCACTCGGTGATCTCTCCAGACGGTGAAGCTATTGTGAAGGGCGGGAAAACCGGTCCCAACCTCTACGGAGTGATCGGCCGTGTCGCAGGCTCAGAAGACTTTAAATATGGCTCAGGACTGAAAGAGGCCGCTGAGGCAGGGTTTGTTTGGACCGAGGACACCTTGGCTGAATACACCAAAGATCCGAAAAAATGGCTAGGCAAAAACGGCTTCGCGAAAAAATCCAAAATGTCTTTCAAGCTGAAAAAGGGCGGAGAAGATGTTGCCGCATGGCTGGCGTCAGTCGCACCTGCGGCGGCTGCATCCGAATAAATGCGGTCCAAACCCATTAAAAATACTCCGGCGGAACACCGCCGGGGTGTCAGATCAAGTCTCTGCGAAATTTTTTTTTGATCTGCGTCAAAGACGAACATTGCCGCAGCTCCTTCTCCCCTTTACAAAGTGATCAAAATATCGAGGCAAGGTGAGAATCCTTGCGTCTTTTGAACATTAAACAGGAGGCAAGACATGGCAGACGCAGCCATTAACAGCCACGACCATCAAGATGACCGTGGGTTTTTCACCCGGTGGTTTATGTCAACTAACCACAAAGACATCGGTCTTCTTTATTTGATAGTTTCGGCCTTTGTGGGCCTAATTGCAGTCTTCTTTACTGTCCTGATGCGCCTTGAGTTGATGGACCCCGGCGTCCAATACATGTGTTTGGAGGGCGCGCGCTTCCTCGGCGGTGACGGGCCATGTACTCCGAATGGACACCTTTGGAACGTTTTGATCACCTATCACGGTGTATTGATGATGTTCTTTGTTGTGATCCCAGCGCTGTTTGGTGGTTTTGGCAACTACTTCATGCCGCTACAGATAGGTGCGCCCGACATGGCGTTCCCGCGGATGAACAACTTAAGCTTTTGGCTCTATGTTGCGGGTACGTCGCTCGGCATTGCTTCGATGTTCAGTCCTGGCGGCAATGATCAGCTTGGATCAGGCGTCGGATGGGTTTTATATCCACCGCTCTCTACGTCAGAAAGCGGCATGTCTATGGACTTGGCAATATTTGCCGTCCACGTCTCTGGCGCGTCATCAATACTCGGCGCCATCAATATGATCACTACGTTTTTGAACATGCGCGCCCCAGGCATGACACTCTTCAAAGTCCCACTGTTCAGCTGGTCGATTTTTGTAACCGCGTGGTTAATTCTGCTCGCCTTGCCAGTTTTGGCTGGTGCAATCACCATGCTTTTAACGGACCGAAACTTTGGGACGACGTTTTTTGATCCAGCTGGCGGCGGTGATCCGATTTTATATCAGCACATCCTCTGGTTTTTTGGACACCCGGAAGTGTACATCGTGATCCTCCCCGGGTTCGGGTTGATCTCCCACGTAATCGCAACATTCTCCCGGAAACCTGTGTTTGGTTACCTACCAATGGTATGGGCAATCATTGCGATTGGTGCGTTGGGCTTTGTCGTGTGGGCGCACCACATGTACACTGTGGGTATGAGCTTGACCCAGCAATCGTACTTCATGCTAGCAACAATGGTCATTGCGGTACCAACGGGGATCAAGATCTTCAGCTGGATAGCAACCATGTGGGGCGGTTCTGTTGAATTTCGCGCTCCGATGCTGTTTGCTTTCGGTTTTCTTATCCTATTCACGATGGGCGGCGTGACGGGCATCGTCCTAGCGCAGGCTGGCGTAGACCGAGCCTACCATGACACTTACTATGTTGTAGCGCACTTCCACTACACCATGTCGATGGGGGCGGCCTTTACCATATTTGCCGGGGTCTATTTTTATATAGGCAAGATGACTGGGCGACAGTACCCCGAACTTCCGGCGAAAATTCACTTTTGGATGTTCTTCATTGGCGTAAATCTGACCTTTTTCCCCCAACACTTCTTGGGAAGACAGGGAATGCCGCGTCGCTACATCGACTATCCTGAAGCATTTGCCTATTGGAACAAGATTTCGACTTATGGAGCTTTACTGTCTTTTGCGTCGTTTATCCTGTTCTTTGGCATCGTTTTCTACACATTGTTCCGTGGTGCACGCATCACAGAGAATAACTATTGGAACGAATATGCTGATACACTCGAATGGACGCTGCCTAGCCCACCCCCAGAGCATACCTTCGAGGTCCTACCCAAACAGGAAGACTGGGACAAAGGCCATGCGCACTAAGCGCTAAGCCTCTAGGATAATGTCATGGAGGCCCTGGAGCGTATTGCCCAGGGCCTCTTCTTTACCAGATCCAAAATGTTTCTTAACCACTCCCCCGAGCGCCATCTCCTTGGGAAGAGTATTATCCCCCCCCCAAATTTTGCGACGCATCATATGCCATATTGCTGGACCTCGAACGATCTTAACACCAGAACGGTGCTGACACTTTGGCCGCACCGTTCATTGCCACGCCGTGGATTTGCAGCGATTATTCTTTTGGCTTTCGCACTTGGTACAATTCCACTCTACGGGCTTCTGGGGTCCGTGGCGCTTTGGGGCATTCTGCCGTTTATCCTTATTGTAGTCGGCGCTTTGTGGTGGGGATTAGAGCGCTCCTACCGTGATGGAGACATTCTCGAAGATCTTTGTCTGGACAACACGATGCTAACCCTGACCCACCGGCCAGCGCGTGGTGCCGTTCAGCAATGGGATTGTAACGTTTACTGGGCCAGATGCGAACTCCACGCTCACGGCGGGCCAGTGCCGCATTATGTGACTCTTACTGGTAACGGCAGAACCGTTGAGCTCGGTAGTTTCTTATCGGAAGACGAGAGAAAAAACCTTTTTAGCGAATTGAACGACTTTCTCTGCAGGTACAAACCCGGCTGCTAGCTCGCCAAAAAAACACTGTAGCTTAGCGCGATCACGTACGCATTTTTTTGCGATCAGACTTACTTTCGACCAACACCATATGCCTTCCTGACGTCAAACTTATGGTTGTGCGCGGACTATCAGCAGTCTTCTAGCATCCTTGCATTTTAACCCGACCGCGAACCGAAGCGCGCCATAAAAGTCTCAACCGCCCCATCGATGATACGGTCAATCTCAGCAGCGGAAAATTCCGTCTGAATTCCTGTCACAAGCCGCAAAAACACAGATGCTTTGCAGAGCTCTGGAAATTGATCCGCTGCAAGGCTCACGTCGTCAATGTCAAGTTCACCACGGGCCACGCCCGCTTCAAGAAACTCAGTCATCCCGGCTCGCATCACAGCAGGACCACTTTCGTAAAACTGTCGACCCAATTCCGGGAATTTGACACCTTCGCTGACGCATACGCGGAACATATTGCGCCCAAACTCAGACAAAACTATCTCCAGAAACCCGCGACCAACCACTCCTAAAACCTCAGGAACAGACGCATCAGGATCGATTTTAGCCTCTAGACGCTCTGCCTGGTGAGCACATTCCAGCCGTGCCACTTCCATGAAAAGGTGTCGCTTATCAGGAAAATAGGCATACAAAGTTGCTTTTGAAACACTCGCCTGTCGAGCAATTTCATCAACACCAACTCCTTCGAATCCCAATTGAAGGAAAAGCTCACGTGCCGTTGCCAACACCTGTTCGAACTTTCGTCCTTTACGGATTGTAGGAGAAGCTTCGTTCATCAAAATCCCATCAATTCATGCTCTGTTTATAAAATTAACAGAGCCCTTTCAGCAAGGGTTGCCCAGCGCTTGTCAATCACGTCCTGAAAACCTAGCTTAACACTATCCAAATACAAAGGTCTAAGCATGCGTTTCCTTACCCAGCGCAAACACTTTCGCGACTTGAGTGAACAAGAAATCATCGCACTAGCGATTTCCTCCGAAGAAGATGACGCCCGCATCTATCGTAGCTATGCAGAGTTACTGCGTGCAGAGTTTCCCGCCACGGCCGCTACGTTCGATGGTATGGCTTTTGAGGAGGATCAGCACCGCAAACGGCTTATTGATCTACATATTCAACGGTTCGGTGAAACTATACCGTTAATTCGGCGCGAACATGTCGCTGGTTATTATGCAAGACGTCCGGTCTGGCTCATTTCCAATCTGGGAATCGACCGCATTCGTGCTGAAGCCGAAGCCATGGAGCACGATGCTGAGCGATTCTACCTTGCCGCCGCTCAACATACTTCTGATGCAGACACCCGCAAATTACTTGGCGATCTTGCCGCCGCTGAAGCCGGGCATCAAAATAAGGCAAAGTCACTCGAAAAAGACATTCTCGACCAGAACACCCGCGCTGACGAAAATGAAAATGCGCGACGGCAGTTCATACTAACATGGGTACAACCGGGCCTTGCAGGTTTAATGGACGGATCCGTCTCCACGCTCGCCCCAATCTTCGCAACAGCTTTCGCCACCCAAGACACATGGACGACTTTTCTTGTGGGCCTCGCTGCCTCAGTTGGCGCTGGTATTTCAATGGGGTTCACCGAGGCTGCCTCTGACGACGGTCAACTGTCTGGGCGTGGCAGTCCGGTAAAACGTGGTTTTGCGTCTGGGATCATGACCACGCTCGGTGGACTGGGTCATGCCTTGCCATATTTAATAACTGATTTTTGGACAGCAACCGTAATTGCACTGATTGTTGTTTTTGTCGAACTATGGGCCATTGTTTGGATCCAAAACAAATTCATGGATACCCCCTTCCTGCGGGCCACTTTTCAAGTCGTTCTGGGCGGCGCACTTGTTTTTGCCGCCGGTGCCTTGATCGGCTCAGGATAACATCTGGAGGTTTTCGACCTGCAAATATCAAGTTCGCCACCCAAGCATTTTTAAACATCTTACAAGATTTTTTTCGTAAGCGTTTGCCCCCGTTTGAACATAGCCAATGTACGAAATTTCAGGAACTTCGCGCACCCCACCAGACGCTAGTACGTCAATTCTAGGGATTTGAACGCGGCGCGCAAACTGCTACCAATCTTTTATGCTGGCGATTTTTCTCAAGACACTGCCTTTTTTCGCACTGATCAGCCTTGGATACTGGGCAGGGCGCACACGGTTTTTCAGCGAAGAGGCCACGTCATATCTGACAAAATTCGTTTTCTACTTTGCCTTATCTGCAATGCTATTTCGTTTTTCAGCCAACCTCAGCCTAGCAAATGTTCTGAATTGGAGGCTCGTGGGTGGGTATTTATGGGGAACAGCGTTCGTCTACGGCATTGCCACTGCCGTGGCCTTTGTTCGCAAGCTCGATGTTCCAACCGCAGCCATGGAAGCGCAATGTGCAGTAATTGGAAATGTCGGTTTTCTTGGAGCACCAATGCTTGTCCTTCTCTTGGGTGAACAAGCTATTGGTCCGGTAATCCTTGTACTCGCGGTAGATTTGATCGTTTTCTCTAGTCTGATTGTCATTCTGATCACCGGTACACGCGATGGACAATTAAGCATTCTCATGTTGCGGACAGTTGGTCTAGGACTGCTGCGAAACCCTATGATCGTGGCAATCAGTTCGGGCTTGGTCTGGTCCGCCTTGGCAATACCAATCCCAGAGCCAATGAACGAGTTTCTTGCTATTTTAGGCGGCGCAGCTACACCTGGAGCTTTGTTCGCGATAGGCGCCTCTCTTGCCAGCAAATCTGCCGGACAAGTTCAGATCGCGCTCTGGCTGTCATTTTGCAAATTGGGATTACATCCATTTTTCGTGGCTATCGCGGTCCTTTATTTGTTCCCGATAGATGCTTATACCGCTGGCGTGGTCATCTCGGCCGCAGCACTGCCAGTTGCAGGCAATGTTTATATGCTGGCCCAACACTATGACGTTGCACCGCATCGCGCCTCGACGGCTATATTGTTTTCAACCGTTTTTAGCATCGCAACGGTATCACTGGTAATTGCATGGGTCGGCCAGTTCTGACATCGTAACGCCAAAGCATGCGATTCAACGGAGAAACAATCATGGAAACCGTTTCCGAAAACCGCGCCTGTGGCGGTGTGCAGGGCGTATACAATCACCTTTCGCAGACTTGTCGCTGCGAAATGACTTTTGGGCTATTCCTGCCGGAAGAGGCAAAATTCGGCCAAGTTCCCCTTTTATGGTTCCTTTCAGGACTGACTTGCACGCATGAAAATGCGATGGTTAAAGCTGGAGCGCAACAATGGGCCGCAGAGCAAGGCATCGCTTTAGTCTTTCCCGACACGAGCCCACGTGGTGACCAAGTAGCGGACGACGAAGAATATGATCTTGGGAAAGGCGCAGGCTTTTACATCAACGCAACACAATCGCCATGGATGCCGCATTACAACATGTGGGATTATATTGCAGAAGATTTACCTTCTCTTCTTCAGGAGAATTTTCCACTCGATATGTCCCGTCAGTCAATTACTGGCCATTCCATGGGTGGGCACGGCGCATTAACGCTTGCGATGGGGATTCCCAAACGATTTCGTTCGGTCTCAGCCTTTGCCCCAATCGCAAATCCGACAGCAACAGAATGGGGACGCAAACAGTTCAATGCTTATTTGGGCGACGACAAAGCGGCTTGGGCCGCTCACGATGCAACACTTCTGATGAAAGACAAAGGCTTTGACGGCCCCCTGCTCGTCGACACCGGCACCGATGACCAATTCATAGATCTGTTACGTCCCGAAGCTCTTGCCCAAGCTGCAAACTCACGCCGACAAGAAGCCATTTTGCGCATGCAAAAAGGCTACGACCACAGTTACTTCTTTGTCTCCACTTTCATGGAAGACCATATCTCCTTCCACGCTGAAGCCCTCTATGCAGATTGATTGACCGGACATACCAACTGATGACAGCGATATACGTGGATGCCGACGCCTGCCCGGTAAAATCCGAGATTGAGCGCGTTGGCACTCGACACAAAACAAAAATTTACGTGGTCTCCAACGGTGGGTTACGACCATCGCATAACCCGTTGGTTGAAAATGTAATCGTGCCCGAAGGCCCCGATTTGGCCGATATGTGGATTGCAGACCGCGCCAAAAAGGGGGATGTAGTTATCACTGGCGACATACCGTTGGCCGCCAAATGTGTGGAAAGTGGCGCAAGGGTCTTGAAGCACAATGGCGAAGCCTTGACGGACGCCAACATCGGCAATGTGCTCGCCACACGTGACCTGATGAGTGACCTGCGCGCCGCAGACCCATTTCGGCAAGGCGGCGGCAAAGGCTTCACAAAAGCCGACCGCTCGCGGTTTCTCGATGCGCTGGAGCGTGAACTTCGGGCAGCAAAACTCATGCGTTGATGCACTCAATTACTAAAGGTTTCTGCGAAATCGCAAGTTCCATATATGTCAGTAAATTCGTCCGCGCCTTGTCGCTTTTGGGCTAGACCGCAGCACGGTTGAAGGAACAACTGTGCCAATGATCAATCGCATTCCCTTAGGGCCGCTTTCAGCCCTACTTGCAACATTTTTCTTTTCAATCAACGACGTCATCATCAAGTTTCTGTCTGGTAATTATGCCCTACATGAGATCGTGTTATTTCGCTCGGTGATTGCATTAACTTTTTTGCTGCTTGTCATTGTTCCACTTTATGGCAGCTTCAAGGTCTTGCGTACTCAACGGCTTGGCATGCACATGCTACGTGGGTTTTGCGTGGTATTTGCAAATACTACATTCTTCCTCGGCCTATCAGTTTTACCGTTAGCCGACGCCGTAGCCGTTTTTTTTATTTCACCTTTGATCATTACCGCCTTCTCAGCGCTCTTTCTTAAGGAGCATATCGGCCCTCGCCGCATTCTCGCCGTAGCGGTCGGAATGCTGGGAGTTTTGATCATGATCCAACCGGGTGCAAGGGTATTCAATTTTGCTTTACTGCTGCCACTGATCGCCGCTGTCGCCTATGCGGCCCTGCATGTAATGACGCGCAAAATTGGCACTACGGAAAGCGCCGCAACAATGGCTGTCTACATTCAAATTGTTTTCATTTTCGTCAGCAGTTGCATCGGGCTAACCCTTGGACATGGCGCATATGACAGCGGCGGCCACAGTATGTTTGATTTTCTCCTGCGAGGTTGGTTTTGGCCCGCCATATCGGATTGGTGGCTGCTAGCGATGCTTGGCCTCGCCAGCGCTTGCGGCGGCTTTTTCATCAGCCAAGCCTATCGCATTTCAGAGGCCAGCCTGATCGCACCATTGGAATATTCAGCAATGCCGATAGCAGTAACACTCGGAATTCTCGTCTTTGATGAATGGCCACGATCAACAACATGGTTGGGTATGGTCCTGATAATAGGAGCTGGCCTCTTCGTCTTTTGGCGCGAAAACCTTGTTGGCGGAGAACGCGGAGTAGACCGCCCTCGAACCCGGCGTTAGGATTAGGTAAATCCAACCTTTTACAGGACACCCATGAACAACATTGACGCAGTCATCTTTGACATCGGTAACGTTCTGATAGAATGGCACCCAGAAAATTTCTACGATCAAACAGTCGGAACAGAACGCCGCAAGGCGTTTTTTTCAGCCATAGACATACATTCCCATCACCTAGAAATAGACAAAGGCGCTGCACTGTTGGACACAGTAAATTCACTGATACCGCGCTTTCCCGAATGGGAACACGAATTGCGGATGTGGCATGATAACTGGAACGAGATCGCAGCTCCTGAGATTTCACATTCCGCACGCCTTCTATGTGAACTCAAACGTAAAGGAATAACTGTTTTTACGCTCACCAATTTTGGCCATGACAACTTTCCACGTTCTCAGGATGCCTATCCTTTTTTAAAAGAGTTCGACAGGGAGTATGTTTCAGGTCGCCTGAAGATGATCAAACCTGATCCAGAAATTTATCAATATGTCGAACAGGATTGCGGCCTAAATCCGGAAAGACTTTTGTTCACCGATGATCGTGTAGAGAATATCAAAGCAGCCGCTGATCGTGGATGGAAAACACATCTTTTTACTGATCCACAGGGTTGGGCAAACCGACTTGTTGCTGAAGGGTTGCTCTCTACCGAGGATGCAAAATGACTGTTATCATTCCCTTAGCGGAAGGCCAAAAAAATCTATGCTGGGTAGGTTTGACCGATGCGCTTACTGCTGGGCATACCCTGCCAAAGGCTGAAATCTCAGACAGCTTTCTCTATCGGGGCAAAGATACACTCCTGCAACGCCAAGCCTGGATCGACGGACTTGGCATCGCTGTGAAGTCTGCAACAGTTTTCCCTGATAACCCAACGCAAGATGTTCCAATGATTCATGGTGCAGTCACTTTATTCGATGATACGCGCGGTATCTTGTCGGCACTCCTTGATTTTCACCTCGTTACCAAATGGAAAACCGCAGGTGATAGTCTTTTGGCAGCCCGCCGTCTTGCTCGACCCGACAGCCGAAAAATTTTGATTGTTGGCGCTGGGACAGTAGGTCGTAACCTCCATGCAGCCTATTCCTCTGTGTTTCCGGCAGCACAGTTTTCAGTCTGGAACCGCTCCGCGGAGAATGCCAAGAAGATGGCCGCAGAGATAAATGGGCTGCAAATTACCACCGACTTAGCTGCTGCCGTAAAAGAGGCTGACATAGTTACCTGTGCCACCATGTCAACGGAACCTATAATAAGAGGGGAATGGTTGCGCCCAGGACATCATATCGACCTTATTGGTGCATACCGACCCGATATGCGAGAAGCCGACGACACTGCATTGCAACGATCGCGCGTGTTTGTTGACAGCTTTGAAACAACGCTGGATCACATAGGCGAACTCAAAATTCCGCTGTCACGAGGAGTGATCAGACGCGATCACGTGTTGGCAGATTATTATGACCTTGCCACATTTCGCCGCCAATCCGATGATGAGATTACACTCTTCAAAAATGGCGGTGGTGCCCATTTGGACCTCATGACATCGTGCTACATCTTGGAGCAGTATCAGGCGTCTTGAAAAGGCATAGACCCATCGCCATAGGCCTGCAGACCGTAAAGGTTGATCAAAATATTTATACTTTTTTGCGCCAAATTCATATCGTATAAAATTATCACACCGCCACCAAACGTCGCTTTTCTCGGATTGGCAGGTGTACGATCGCGCTGAACGCGCCGACAGCAATGCCTACCCACCAGACTGCTGTGTAGTCCCCATATATATCGTACATGCGCCCACCCAACCAAACACCAAGGAATCCACCAAGTTGGTGGCTGAAAAAAACGATCCCATAGAGAGTACCCATGTAGCGTAACCCGTATAGATAGGCGATAAGACCAGAAGTCAGCGGGACAGTCGCAAGCCACATTGCGCCCATTGCCGCAGAAAAGATAATTACGCTCATCGGTGTGACCGGCAGCAGGATGAAAACAGTCGATGCGATTGTGCGGCCCGTGTAAATCCCCGCTAAAAGATATTTTTTCTGATATCGCTTGCCAGCCCAGCCAGCCGTCAGTGTTCCAACAATATTCGCTAAACCGATAACGGAAATAGCAATTGCCCCCAATGCGGACGTGGTTGAAATACCAATGCTTGCCAAAACCCCTGCGGGGTCAATCACAGAACAGGCCTCGGTGACCATCGCCGGAAAATGCGCAGTAATGAAACCAAGTTGATATCCGCAGCTAAAAAATCCAAGGAATATTAATGTAAAAGATGGATCCTTGAACGCACGCGAGAGGATTGTTCCCATGCTTTCTTCCAGCTCAGCGCGGCTAATTGCGGGTGTCCGCATCATCGGCAGCAATAGCAATAACAATAAAATAGCGGCCGCGAATATAAGGAAGGTGTTCTGCCAGCTTGTCATAGAAAGCATCCACTCAGCCGTTGGAGCCCCCAAAACCTGACCAACTGATCCTGCAACCGCCACAATTGCCAATGACATTGACCGATTTTCATCTGTGCTTGCCCGGCCCACCACGGCGAGAATAACACCAAGGCCCGTCCCGGCGATACCAAAGCCCACGAGGACCTCGTAAAGTTGGTGGGCCTCTGGGGTGACTGCGATAGACGATAAAACCAAACCCAACGCGTATATTAACGCCCCCATTACAATTGCTGGTCGGTCACCAATTTTCTCAGCAATAGCACCAAAAATAGGCTGCCCAATCCCCCAGGCCAAACTCTGGATCGCTATCGCCAAAGAAAACTCACTGCGCAGCCACCCAAACTCTTCCGCAATCGGAATTTGGAAAACGCCAAAGCTCGCGCGGATGCCAAACGACACCAATATAATCACGGATCCGACTACCAACACCGGCGTGAAGAGCGATAATTTTTGCGGCATAGTAGCCTCCTGCTGCACAAAAAACAGAATGGCGATAGGTTATGATCTGGTCAATTCAGGATTTGTCGGTGCGCAAATCGTGATCCGTCAAGGCAATCCGCGTCTTCCCCCAACCGCGCGTATTGGTTATGTCAATTACATGACCAACTTGCTCGAAATTTACTCTTCCAAAGTCGCGAGTGGAGAGCTGCTAAAAGACGACGCGCAAGAAGCCGTTCTGCCGCAGTTTGAGCGCATTCGCACCGAGCTTCAAAAGCCACAAAAAAAGGCCTGGTTTCGTAAGCCAGCTCAAGAAGCAGTGCAGGGCGTTTATCTGTGGGGTGGAGTTGGTCGCGGTAAATCCATGTTGATGGATCTTTTCATCACCTCGTTGAACGTACCAGTTCGTCGCGTTCATTTCCACGCCTTCATGCAGGAAATCCACGAGGCAATGCACCAGGCACGAAAGAACGGAGTTGATGATGCGCTCCAACCAGTCGCCAAGGCCGTATCCGACAATGTCAGGCTTCTGGCTTTTGATGAGATGCAAATCACTGACATAACCGACGCAATGATTGTTGGGCGCCTATTTGAACAATTATTCAACGCCGGTACAGTTGTGGTGACCACGTCCAACCGTGTCCCCACCGACCTTTACAAGAACGGATTGAACCGCCAACTCTTTTTGCCGTTCATTGATTTAATCAACCAAAACATGCGGGTCTGGGAATTAGTCAGTCCCAACGATTATCGCCAAAATCGCCTATCCGGAAACCAAGTTTATTTCGTTCAAGCCGGTACAGAAGCGCGCACAAAAATCCAAGAAATCTGGCAAGATCTTTCTGGTGGTAGGGCTGATCCGCTGGTTTTGACTGTGAAGGGTCGACAGGTCCAATTACCCGCCTATCGAAACGGAGTCGCGCGCGCATCATTTTTCGACCTTTGCAGTAGAATGCTTGGTCCGGGCGACTATCTGGCGATAGCAAGTGCTGTCAAAGTGCTAATCTTAGAGAACATTCCTCGCCTTTCCCGCCACAACTTCAATGAAGCAAAACGATTTGTTACCCTGATCGACGCGCTTTATGAGGCCAAGGTTCGCCTGATTTGCTCTGCTGCTGCAGATCCAGAAATGTTATACGTCGAGGGCGAGGGCACCTTCGAATTCGAGCGCACTGCAAGCCGGCTGCGCGAAATGCAGGACGCCGGGTGGGGCCAGTAGGACCGATTCCAACGTTGACTGTCTGAAATTTCACTTAAGCGCAATCGCACGCGGCTGCGGGCACGATCTTGCTCGCGCAAAAGAAAGGCTTTCTCCACGTCCTACGTGTAAGCTCATTTGAAGACACTACTTCGGCATTTTTTCGTAGTCGCTTTCACTGACGTGTTCTAGCCAAGTTGCAACCGTACCTTCCAATGCTTCTTGGACTGCCAAATGCACCATTGCGTTATCCTTGGTTGCTCCATGCCAATGTTCCTCGTCTGGAGGGATCCAGACTGTGTCCCCAGCACAGATGATACGCGGACAAGAATTTCGAGAACATATTAGCCCAACACCCGTCAAAACATGCAAAGTTTGTCCAAGCGGATGCGTGTGCCACGCTGTGCGAGAGGCCGGCTCGAATGCGACTCTGAGCGCACGAACTCTTGAAGGAGCAGGTGCCTCTACGACTGGATCCTGCCAAACCGTTCCCGTGAAATAAGAAGAGCTGGCTTTCCTCGTCGGTCTACTTCCGTTAGCGAAAATTTCCATCAACATGTCACCCGCACTTTGAATGACCACAGCTTGCACAGGTCATACAGCCCTCCACCATGCGCATATCGAATTGTCCGCAACTCGGACAAGCCTTGCCACGAGGCGGATCTCCAACAGCGACAGCCTCGGCTTTGGGGTCCGTTTTCAGTCCCATGCCCTCACCCTCAATGAACCCTATTGCAATCATATGCCGTTCGACCACACCACCAATCGCTGCAAGGATCGACGGGATATACTTGCCTTCCATCCATGCGCCACCTCGAGGGTCAAATACTGCCTTCAGTTCCTCGACCACAAACGACACATCACCGCCACGCCGAAATACAGCCGATATCATTCGGGTCAGTGCAAGCGTCCAGGCGTAATGTTCCATGTTCTTGGAATTTATAAACACTTCGAACGGACGACGATGACCGTTGATAATAACATCATTTACGGTCAGATAAATCGCATGCTCGCTGTCAGGCCACCTGAGTTTATAGGTGGCACCTTCAAGTGTTTGCGGTCGTTCAAGCGGCTCCGACATATAGATAACTTCTCCGCTATCACTCACGTGATCAGCGGGGTTTTCACCAGGAGCATTTTCAGCCGTTTCCGAAACGGCTAGCACTGATCCGGTCACGTCATTTGGTCGGTAGGTAGTACAGCCTTTGCATCCGCTATCCCATGCCTGCAAGTACACATCCTTGAACGCATCAAAACTGATATCTTCGGGGCAGTTAATTGTTTTTGAGATACTTGAGTCGACCCACTTTTGTGCCGCGGCCTGCATACGCACATGGGCGGCCGGCTCCAGTGTTTGAGCGTTTACAAAATAATCCGGCAACGCCGTGTCGCCAAACTTATCCCGCCACATTTGTACTGCGTAGTCCACCACTTCCTCTTCTGTCCGCGATCCATCTTTTTGCAGAACCTTTCGAGTGTAGGCGTAAGCGAACACGGGCTCGACTCCTGAACTGACGTTTCCGGCGTAAAGGGAAATCGTGCCCGTCGGAGCAATTGACGTGAGCAAGGCGTTGCGGATACCGTGCTTGGCAATTTCTGCCTTCACATCATCATCCAATTGGCTCGCAAGACCACCACTCAAATATTTTTTGCTGTCAAATAGTGGAAAGGCACCTTTTTCTGATGCCAATTGCGCCGACGCCAGATAGGCGGCACGAGCGATTGCTCCCAACCAACGTTCAGTCTGACTCGCTGCGGCGGCTGAACCATATTGCAGCCCAATCATCAACAACGCATCCGCCAGCCCCGTAACACCCAGTCCGATACGCCGTTTGGCCTGAGCTTCCGCGGCCTGCTCTGGCAACGGGAATTTAGACGCATCCACCACGTTGTCCATCATGCGTACTGCCGTCGCGACGAGGTCAGAAAGATCCTCGGCATTAAGGGTCGCGTCACCTTCAAATGGATTTTTCACCAAGCGTGCTAAATTGATCGAACCGAGCAAGCAAGCTCCATAAGGCGGCAAAGGCTGTTCACCGCATGGGTTCGTCGCAGCAATCGACTCAACATAATTCAGATTGTTCATTTTGTTTATGCGGTCAATGAAGATGACGCCCGGCTCAGCATGATCATAGGTGTTCTGCATGATCTTGTTCCACAGGTCGCTTGCCTGGACAGTATGATATACTTTATCGTCAAATTTCAGTTCCCATGATCCATCTGCCCTGACAGCTTCCATGAAGGAATCTGTCACCAGCACAGACATATTGAACATCCGCAATCGGGCCGGATCCGATTTAGCGGTTATAAACTGTTCAATATCCGGGTGATCACATCGCATCGTCGCCATCATCGCGCCACGGCGACTTCCTGCGCTCATTATGGTGCGGCACATGGCGTCCCAAACGTCCATGAAGGACAGCGGCCCGCTTGCGTCGGCTGCCACCCCGACAACGTCAGCTCCACGTGGGCGAATTGTTGAAAAATCATATCCGATGCCGCCGCCCTGCTGCATCGTCAAAGCTGCCTCTTTCAGCATGTCAAAGATGCCACCCATGCTGTCAGGGATCGTGCCCATCACAAAGCAATTAAACAAAGTCACCTTACGCGCGGTTCCAGCACCTGCTGTGATCCGACCCGCAGGCAAATACTTGAAATCTTCAAGCGCTGCGTAAAACTTGCCTTCCCAAACTGCCGGATCTTTTTCTACGGCAGCCAGGCTTCGAGCAATCCGGCGCCAACTATCCTCGACCGTTTGGTCAATAGGCGTACCATCAGCTTCTTTGAAACGGTACTTCATGTCCCAGATCTGTTCGGCGATGGGGGCAGCAAAACGACTCATCAAGTGATTCCTTGTATTTCTTGACCCGTGGAGAGGTTGTCAGGCTAACTCGAAATGCCCTCGCGGCACAACTGCTTGATGTCTCACGCTAGCGATCTACAATATTGAGTTAACCCTTGGGAAGAATCTGTGAGTAAGCTGTGGAAAAGTACATCAATTTGGTAAAACTCTCCGTCGGATCTGAAAGTGTGGACACGCTCATCGATTGGCAGCAGCAACGTGCCGCACAAGAACCGGGCGGATTGCCGCGCCACGTCACCCGGATGTGGCCCAAACGTGAGGCCGAGTTACTCCAAGGTGGTTCGATCTTTTGGGTTATCAAGGGAGCGATCCAATGTCGCCAATCGATCATGCGATTAGACGAAGTGATTGGCCCTGACGGTATCCGGCGGTGCGCTATCGTGCTCGACCCGACCGTGCGTCGAACCCACTCAGCCCTGAAACGTCCCTTTCAAGGCTGGAGGTATCTTGCCCCCATCGATAGTCCAGCAGATCTTCCTGACACTCGAGGAAATGATGATGCTCTGCCCGATGATATGAACCGGGCTCTAGCGGAAATCGGTGTCCTTTAACCCAGCATGTTCAGTAACTGAGATTGGGTGGCTCTATCTGCATCATTTGGCTCAGTCATCCGACTGCGCCACAAGGTTGCCTGAGACCTCAAAATAGGTCCATCCAAAAGAATTTTTAGGTGGTTCGCCCAAAGTGTTTCTCCTGTCGACGTGATGTCGGCCACCGCCTCGGCAGTCAAATTTTTCACAGTGCCCTCGGTCGCGCCTTGGCTGTCAACCAGCTGATAGTCTGCCACTCCGTTATCGCGCAAATATTCCCGCACTAGCCGATGATATTTGGTCGCAATGCGCATCCGGTACCCGTGATGTTCCCGGAAGGCGGCCGCTGCTGCGTCCAGATCATCCAGGGTGTTAACGTCCACCCAGCAACTTGGAACTGCAATGATCAAATCAGCCTTACCGAATCCCATGGGAGCCACTTCTTCAACCTGTTGCTCCCAGCGACCCAGTTTTTCTCGCACAAGGTCTGTACCAGTTACGCCCAAGTGAATGCGCCCTGCCATTAGTTCGCGAGGAATTTCACCTGCCGAAAGCAAGACTAGATCTACCCCGTCAATGCCTGCTACTGCCCCGGCATATTCTCGATTTGAACCGGTCCGTGATAACGTCACACCGCGAGACTGAAACCAGTCAAACGTTTTATCCATAAGCCTGCCTTTAGACGGCACTCCCAACTTGATGGTCATGCGCTTACCTCCAAGTCGAGCAAAAGGCCTGGGCGGATCACACCGCCTACCGCTGGAATTTCACTGCCCTGCCCCAAAACACGGGTCAGTGCATCATAACGCCCACCAGTTGCAACCGGTGGTAAATCCGCCCTTCCCGGAGCGTAAAACCCAAAGACAAAGCCGTCATAATACTCCATTGATGTTCGCCCGTAGCTGGCTTCGAACTCAAGGTTTGTCACATCCACACCGCGGGCACTCATCGCTTCAATTCGCTCCTGCAAACGAAGTGTCGCATCGGTAATGGCGGGCATATCAACCGCTAGATCGCGTAAATGCTCAAGCGCAAATGGCAAGGTTTCGCGAACGTTGAGCAGCGCATCAATTAATCCAACTTCGCGCGCACTGATAGGCGGTGCCGCGGCATCTTCTCGTAGCGCGTCGATCCGTTCGGCCACCTCAGTCTGTGTACGCATGCCGATATCAGGAAAGTCATGCTTCATCGGATCTGACGATTGGATCAATGTCGTTCGGCTAGAAACTTTTCGGCCACGTCCAGAAAAGCGGTCCAGCAATGCCCGGAAACGCCGTGGGCGCCAGATATGGCGCAGCAATGCCCTCTTACGACGTTCGGTCGTCTCCAAACCCCGAACCGCCGCTGTAAGTATTCCAATGTCGCCAGTTGCCGCCCGCAGACTAACCCCTGACAACGTATCGCCAATTACAGAGAATACCTCTGCGTCAGCCGCGGCAGGTTCTTCCCGGTCAAATATTTCGAAACCAACCTGCACATATTCACTTTCTCGCGTATCATCGTCTTCCTGCCGCCGAAACACTTCACCTGCATACGTGTAGCGCGCCGGTTCAGCACCATGATCCATGTGCATCTGAACGACCGGAACGGTAAAATCTGGACGCAGCATCTGTTCGCCACGCAAGGCGTCACTGGTGACGTAGGCTCTTGCCCTGATATCTTCGCCATAAAGATCCAATAGTATTTCGGCCGGTTGAAGCATAGCGGCCTCAACGAATTCGCCCCCTGCGTCCTCAAACGCACGGCGCAGTTGGGCTGCACGGGCACGGACTTTCGCCTTCGTCGACATCAATCGTTCTGCCCTTGCAAAATTTCGCGTACCTTGGCTACAAGATCACCGCGTGGCACTTCAAACTGACTTGGACGTTCCTTCCACTCCTCCAAAGTGGCACTCTGAGCAATCTTTGCGCCCAAAACCAGGTCTTTGACCTGAACAATACCACTTTCTTTCTCGTCTCCCCCTTCAATAACGGCAACCGGGGAGTTACGCTTATCTGCATATTTCAGCTGGTTTCCAAAATTCTTGGGATTGCCGAGGTAGACTTCGGCCCGGATGCCTGCATTACGCAATTCTGTAACCATAACTTGGTAATCCGCCATTCGGTCTCGATCCATTACGGTGACCACCACAGGCCCTCGGGTCACGCTACCTACACGGCCTTTTTCGCGCAAAGCCGCAAGCAATCTATCAATACCTATGGACACACCGGTTGCCGGTACGGCCTGACCGGTAAAGCGCTTGACGAGATCATCGTAGCGACCGCCACCTGCGACCGAACCAAACTGACGTTTACGCCCTTTCTCGTCTAATATCTCAAATGTTAACTCAGCCTCGTAGACGGGGCCCGTGTAATAACCAAGCCCACGAACAACCGAAGGATCAATCGAGATTCGGCTGGCGTCATAACCGCCCGCCGATAACAAATCACCAATCTGCTCAAGCTCAAAAATTCCCTCAGCACCAATCTTTGACGCGCCAATGGCAGCGCGCAAATTGTCAAAAGTTTTCACAACATCATCGGCCTTTGACGTCAGAAATGCGATTACCGGTTCTGCCTGATCTTCTGTCAGCCCCACACCATCAATATAGGCCCCCGATGCATCAAGGCGCCCTTTCGTGAGCAAAGCGCGGACGCCAGCCTCACCCAACTTATCGAATTTGTCGATCGTTCGCAGGACGTTGTCCCGCGCCCCTTCGCTATCCTGCAAACCCATAGCTTCCAAAACACCATTCAGGACTTTACGGTTGTTCACTCGCACCAGAAAATCGCCGCGTGCTATACCCAAAGTTTCTATTGTGTCTGACAACATTGCACATATCTCAGCATCTGCAGCCATGCTTGCCGTACCCACCGTGTCGGCATCACATTGATAAAACTGTTTGAAGCGCCCCGGACCCGGCTTTTCATTGCGCCAGACCGGCCCCATTGCATAACGGCGATAAGGCGTTGGAAGATCATTACGGTGCTGCGCATAAACTCGCGCCAAAGGAGCGGTCAGATCATAGCGCAACGCCATCCAATCGCCTTTGTCGTTCTCATCAAATTCCTGCCAAGCGAAAACGCCTTCGTTTGGTCGGTCAACATCTGGCAAAAACTTGCCAAGTGCCTCGACAGTTTCAACCGCACTCGATTCCAACGCGTCAAATCCGTAATGCTCGTAAACTTCAGCAATTTGACTCATCATTTTGGCCCGATCACTGACTTCAGGGCCGAAATAATCGCGGAATCCCTTTGGTGTGATCGCCTTTGGGCGAGGGGCTTTTTTTTGCTTGGCCATATCCACAGTCTCTTCACGAATGGGTTTCGTCATGGCGTGTACCCAATGCCTGCCACCGGGGCAAGCGTACCCTACAAGCGCGCGCAATAATCAAAGTTTGCGTATTACTATGAAACCTATGACTTGACCAAGCGAAACTGGGCCTCTACGCGACGTATATGGAAAAACTCGAAGAACAAATTGCCCACCTAACACACACCTTGGACGAACTCAGTGACGTGATCGCTCGTCAGGACACTGAAATCGCAAATTTGACGCAGCGCGTACAAATGTTAATGCAACGCGAAGCCGCTCGTGAGGCAGAAGGTGGCGGCGGCATTGTTTTAGGAGACGAACGGCCCCCACACTATTGAACAATAATCTGTAGCTGTCGCGGTGGTATTTCGTTGTTCTGCCACGTTTAATACCGGACCTGGAAACCCTCACTCGGTCTAACTGGCGGTTAATTTTCGCCTCCAGCGTAGTCTCAGGGAACTACCCCCTAGATAAAATGGACCATTGTTCTTAAGTTTCTCTAAGGGTCAGCAGGGAATAAAACTAATGTCTGGTACAGGATTGCAAAAGCTGGCGTTTGTTCTTCTTGTCATCCTAATCCTCTGCGTGTCGATCGCAGGAGGCGTATAATGGCCCAGAAATTCAGTGGGAAATATAGCCCGCGCGATTCAAAGTTACCGAAACGTGAGGCGTTTCAAGGCGCTAAACGTAGCAAAGTTGGTGGACGGGTCAATTTGTTGTTCATCGTCCCTCTGCCATTGATATGGCAATCCTTTGGAAACGGGCCTCAGGCTCTGGCATTGAATCTTTTTGCGTTAGGCTGTTTGCTGCTTGCCGCTTGGATGACGCGTGAAGGGTTGTTTGCGCAAGAGGCTTATGAGGCGCGCAAA
>ENA-UZXD01000400-UZXD01000400.1-metagenome-genome-assembly--contig:-Day-3-50m-contig-400_pt1 | contig 23406 bp, 27 predicted proteins | sample MGYA00260344_ERZ794904 | MGnify/ENA metagenome assembly ERZ794904 | reverse complement strand
TCTGGTGGGAAAGAGAAAAAGATTGCCAAGAATGGTGTAACAAAGAAAAGACTTATGTACCTATGAGCCTTACTAAAACACTCCGCATTATGAGAGGTTGGGTAAAAAGACAAAAATCATTTTCATAATAATTAAAAACTAAAAACATGAGTAAATTTAAAGTAAACGAAGTAAAGTGCAACGGAGTTGGTGGCCATGGCTACCAGGCTGTTCTTAAGCACAAAGATGCGATCCAAGAAATCTGCCAAGATGTTAGAGATCTTATCGGTATTGAAAAACTATGGGAGTTAGCAACAGTAGAACCTAATGTTGACTATTACCAAGGAACCAGGTTTAATTCTGTAGAAGATAATGCATATAGACTTATTACTGGAATTGCAAATCACGTCTCGGAATACATTCCTACTAGTGAGTTAATCGAGATGCACGTAGGAGCCATTCTACCGATGTTAACGATGGAAGAAAAGGTAACACTTGTTGCTGATGCATGTAGGGACTGTGCGTCCGCAGACCATTGGTATACCTTCGAAAAAGATTGGGGTTAAAATACAATCGGTACAAAACCAACCATAGGCACTGGTCCTACTGGAGTTGGAATACCACCAAGATATAATAGTTTAAATTCAAGTAGATGCAGGGCATAAGTTCCTGCAACTGCTGTTGCTGTAGCAGTTGACGCTGGTTGTTGAGTTCCAGGTGTTGCAAATGATTTACCTGTATTCCATGCCTTTCTTAAATTGTTAGCAAGTCTATTTGCACTTCCATAATAAATTGGAATATAAATTCCTGTTAGGGGTGCTGGAATTAGGGCAGGAGGAGCAGACGGCATATTTTTAAATGGTTTAACAATACAAGCATACCAATAGGCTATTGTAACTCTCGCCATCATCATATAAGGATCTCCACTATAGGTTTTACCTCCAGGAGTTTCACCGCTTGGATCCCATGGATGTGCAACTTCGGTCATCGGTTCTTCACATTTATCAGCTGCCTTAATAGCACAAAGAGCTTTATGATATTCAAACTTATATTGAGTACCTGCCTCACTGCCATTCCATGAACTACCATCCCAACCTAAAGCTAAGAATGCATCACCTGGTTTTGATTTGCCCATAAAAGAACTATCATCACTTGCTCTTGCAGCTGCATTTAATTTACCTTGGGGTGGAGTCTTCCTCCATTTATTTTTCCACTCGCCATTTTCATATTTTGATTTTACCCAACTAGTAGACTTTTTATACTTGACATTATTTGAGCCTTTACTAAATTGAACTTTAAGATTATTAGTAATATATGGCTGGCCTCCAGTTCTCATGCTCGGGTAATATGTAAAACTAGCAACTATATTAGATGTTAGAATCTTAGGCCTTTTACTTGGGTTCTCCGGTGGTGCATGTTCGAAATCATAAGCCACTTGTATTTTATAGGGATTTATAGGGCAATAGTCCGGTGTAATATCTTTTCCATCCGGGTCTAATAACGTAGGAAATTCAATTTGTTCTGTTGCAACTCTCCTAATTCTCTTTTTAATCACAGAGTTATTACCAGTTCCAATGCCATCATTTTCTAATTCTGGATGTGCAGCTAAGATTGCAACACGTACATATTTAGAAACATTATCTGCTAACTTTTCCCAATCATATCCTGCGGAAGCAATATCAGTCCTAGCCTTACTGTTTATATTAGGATATGGTAGATCATTATTACCTACTCCATTACTTGTTGAATAATTTGACTTACCTAAATGGCATGCCCATACAAAATAATCCCATCTTGCATCCCCATTACTCATAAACTTATAGCCCATCAAAATTCTAGTTGCAAAAATAACTTCTAATTCTTCTTGAGATTCCGTACCTATTAGACATGGAAATTGATAAAACTTAAATCTATGTAAATCATAGTTACTAGCATTTTCAGATGATGTAAACTTATTAAAGGCTTTATTATTTTCTGCTTCAATTTTAGCTAAAGCTTCAGCGTCTGGTTCTTTAATTTCCGGACAAAAATCAGCATAAGCAGGATGCGACTCTTTACCCATTTCAATTAGATTACCATCTTCATCATATTGGTCTTGTAGAGGTATGTCACCCTCTCTTAAAAGTCTTTCGAATGCAATACCATACCCTTCTTTTAATAAAGCTTCTGCAGCCCCGTTATTAGTATGTGTTTCTGCTACATGTGTTTGTGCTAAACCTTTAATAGCATCTAAATAATGTTGAGCAACTTGTTTACCAAAATCGTATCTACCGGAAAGCGGTGCAGCGTTAAATGCGTTAATGTAATCTGCTTGATTAGATTTTAAAATTGCATTTTTAGGATTACCTACAATAGACTCTTGTACTGGAAGTTCATAAGAAATACCTGCACCTCCTGGTTTAGTAAATTGCTGGCTCTGTAGCGTATTCGCTAATGCTGGAATAAATGTAGCCCAATTTGCTGGCATAGTTACTTATTCTTTTGTTGATAGTTAATATGAGTACTAGATAATTTTGCTACGGTTACTGGAGTAGGTGGCATTGGTGGACCTGATGGTCCGACACCTGTTGGATGTATATGTGCATTGTAATCATCTAATAAAGCCTGTAACCAATCCTGTAAAGATTGACCTCTTACGGCCGGCTCAGTTTCATCTGCCCCACCTTCTCCTGTATTAGATACAAATATATCACCACAATCCATAAAGATCTTTGCATCTGTAGATATCTTAATAAACCCCTCTTCATCTATTTGAATCATAGGTCTTTCTTTTGCGCCCTCGCCTCTTGTAATAACTAGACCATCTTCTGGTGAGTGGTATATTCTTAAATTACGTTCCGCGTCATATACTAATGATATAACATCGTGTGGAGCTTCAGACTTTTCAAGAATATCTTCTTTAAGTTCTGCGTTCTGGTCTATTTGAAACCAATATTCTGGATGGTAGATATTTCCATTATCAAATCTAACTGCAACAATATCACCTACTCTTGGTACGATATGCATACCAGGCGCTTCTCTATTCTGTGGAGTCGCCCATGGAATAGCATCATCAGGTAACTTATCAAATTTACCGTATACTTTTACTCGTGCTCTACCTTGAAGTAATGGATCTTCTATATCGACGACCTCTCCTAACCAATGTGCATCTCGTAAATTATCTCTAAATAGTTCATCGTTATTCATGTACGTTGTCGTTTAAATTACCATCAGGTGTTGAATCAACACCAGGCTCATGTATTCTATAATTTAACATACCATCCGGTGAAGAATCAACTCCATTAGGATGTATATTCTCTTGTATGCCTCCACCGCCAGCATTATTTGCTCCACCAAATAGACTACCTAATTGATTTGCAATTCCATTAATAGATCCTGCCGCAATAGCGTCTAATAAACTACCTCCACTAATACCATGTACATTACCTAAGAGTAATTTACTTAATATAGCATCTTCAGCTTTATCTAAAAGACCGGCTGCTAATCCACCAGGCTTACCATATACGTTACCTATATCAGAATTATTCTTTAAAGATAATGAATCTTTAGCGTTATTAAGTCTGTTTGTAACTCCGGCAACTGCATCATTAATTGAATCAGTAACTTTACCTAATGTTCTGTCTTTAAGTACAGATTTAAAAGTAGGATCTCCGGGTAAAGAGAAATCACCTCGGCCAGCACCATCTCCTGAAGAAATAGTTCTTCTAGCATTACTAGGGTCAAATGGATTCCTATCTTGATCTGATGTATTAATTTCTTTAAATGGAGAATTATCCTCTTCGACCACTAGGTTGTTCCCTAACTTTTGATTAAGCTGGTGAACTGATCCCCATTTAATAGCAACCTTAGGTTTCTTCATTTCAGGATTCTTACTTAAATCCGCAAACATTGGAGCAATAGAATCTATATCAAACTCACAATGTGAGAATTCTAATTGTATAAATGGTTTTGCAGCTAAAGAAAAATCTTGATTGATTTTTTTTATAGCACCTCCATTACCAGAGTTGTTAGCATTTTCTGGATCGTCATAAAATCCTAAATTAGCTGCATCTGTATCTTGTTGAAATTGTCTTACTTCAGAAACAAAGACATACATTTTAAAATGTCTTAAGTTATGTGGAATAACTTCTACCCATCTAGTAAAATCATAACAAGCTCTCTTGTATAAGTCCATAAGGCCGATTGCTGTTAGTTCAACATTCTCCTCTAAACATTCGATTTCAAGCTTAGGTTTTTCAGCACCCCACCAAGGTTCTTGCATTTGATTAAAAGTCATAGCCGTATCGATTCCAGCTAAAGATTGCCAAAACCAAGGCATCTCCCTGTTAATCTTCATCAATACTTTTTGAAAGTTTTCTAAATGCTTTGCATACTTTTCGCCTTCATCTGTTCTTATCACCTTAGTTAAATAATCCTTTGCAGCACCAGACAATAGAGGTGACCCTTCTCTATCCGATGTCTCGAATGCTAGAAAAAAGCTTAAGTATGTTGGATCTTCATGTAACTTACGAAGTATCGAACCTTTTCTAAAATCTTGTTGTTTACCAAAATCTGCCATGTATTATTTATCTTCCTTTTTTATTACGCTTCTAGATTCTTAATTCTAGTAGGCCATTCCCTTCTAATCAGAGTTACTTTTTGTCTTAAACCACCATCTGTGTCTGTAATTACATAATTAATATTTTCAATAATATAATGTCCGCTTAAAAACTTATCCATTACTTGATTTGCATCTGCAGCGTCTTCACCTTTTCCAGCTTTAAATGGCTTATCTTTAAAACCCGCTTCATCTCTTTTAAAATCACCTATTTTAGATGCTTCAGCTCTTGCGCCATCATAATGGTACATTACTACTGGAATCTTCTGGTACTTGTAAATAGAAGGATTAAAAGAGGATAGGGTCAATACAATCTTCATCTTATTAATCTCCATTTTATTCTGTACATTATGTAGTTTTGAAAAAGCAGCGTTAGCGTGTGTATTACCTAAACCATCTTCACCTGCATTTTGCCTACCCATATATTTATGTTTTACTTGAGTCTCGTGGCGATTATCTTTTTCATTACCCTTTAAAGGAGCTTCAATATCTGGTAAGTTTTCAGTTACTAGTGCCTCAACTTTAAATTCTTGTAATCTATCTCCAGGTTCTGAATTATTGTCATAGATCTGGATGTTTCTAGCATAGCCAGCCTCAAGGCTTACAGTAGATGAGTTGTTTATTAATTCATGTTCATCGATATAACAGGATAGCCCATTCGTATCCTTGTGGTTAGTCAGCATTAAAGGTACTTCAATATTATCTCCTTTATTATCTCCACCTTCTTCAGCATTATGATTTTCTACAGCAGAAGCCGCAAAAGATGTTAACACCGCCATAACCTCATCGAGGTTTTGATTAGGCGAATTAAATATCTTATTAATATCTACAAAAGTTAAGTAGTAATATTGATCTATATAATATGTAGTAAACGCGTCATCTGAAATATAAGAATCTTCTACGATACTCTTTATGAAATCTTCATAAGTAACATAGGCTTGCATTCTTGGTTGCTTGTCATCCGTTGAATCAATATTTGTAACTAATCCTAATTCTAAATCCCTTGCCACTAATTCTAAATGGTTTAACGAACTATCAGCATCTAGTAATTGACAATCTTCAGCAAATATTCTTGGTATTTTCGCAACACCTTCCATCATAATAACTGGAGGAGCTCCCATGATTTCAGGAGTAGTCTCTATCGTAACAATATCAAAATCAATATGGATAGACTTAAATGTTTCTTGATGTTTAGAGTTAAGTAATATTGTAAAGAAGTCGCCATCTCTAGGATATGACTCTACAGCAAATGTATTCTTATTATCTAGAAGTGTAATTTCACACCTAGGTACAATTCCACTGCAATCTAATTCAAAGCTCTGTATATCTGCAGGACCAAATTGATATGAATTAACTAGAACGAAAGGTTTTAGCGTACCAATTACTTTGGTTTGTTTATTACCACCGCCATCTTCACCTAAGTTATCAATCTTAATTTCTGTAGGCAATATTGCCGGCTCAACAACCGCTAATAAATGATTATCTAACTTCATGTTTTAAGTATTAATTACAGGGTGCTCCGTCGTTAGCAATATCGTTAGAATTGCCAGTACCTCCAGGAGATGTTCCATCTCCAGCTGCACCTCCAGTTGGATCTGCGCTTCCAGCACCTTTACCAGCGTTTGATGATTTACCACCACCCTTACCGGACTTACCTGCTAAGTTTTTATCTAATTGACTCTCGGTCAAACTATCGCCACTATCGGCGCCTGTATTTACATCTTCCAGTCCTTCTAAAGCATCCTCTAAAACGTCTATTCTATTTTCAATTAATTCTTTAACCGAAAGATCAGATAGTATAGATTCTGTAACAGCATCGTTTTGAGCTTGAGCTCCAAGTATTACAGTACCATCTGGTTTAAATGCATAATTCTTTTTACCAACCGCAATTACGTTAGGCGGCAATAAAGTTTCTTTGTTATATTTCTTTTTAAGAGCGTCTAATCTGTTCTTATCCTTTTGACTTAGTCTCTTACCTTGTACAAATTGATTCTTAATAGAATTTTCTTCACTTATGCTAGGTCTATCTAATCTATAAAAAGGTACACCATCATCTGGAATTTCTAAAGTTTCTCCAGGCCTTAATGAGAAAGGATCTGAGATACCATTCCATTTTAGAATAACATCAGTCATACTATCGCTATTATAGTATTCTAAAGAAATTAAGTCAGGTCTCCCTACCTCATCATCTCGTACTATGTGGTATGCAATAATGTTAACGTTTTCTTTTCGTTTAAACATCATCGTTGGTTGGGCTAAGACATACTTAATCCCATCGATTGCTTTATATAGTAAACTTTTAAGTTCCATTATCCGTGTCCAAAATTTGATAGTTTAGTTGCAAGCCCTGCTGTAATATTCTTTCTATCTTTATTACCATAAGCTGATACATCAACGATTTTATCTAAATCAACAGCACCTTCAACTTCTGGTTGTAAATATATTCTACCTCTACCGGCATTAAACATACTTTCAATCTCACCCTTATCTCTAGGTCTTGCGGGTTTTAAAGTACATACTAGTTTCATTTTACTTGGAAAGCCTTCATAACCTAAAGGGCCTTCAAATTCTACAGAAGAATTTTGTAAAGCTAAATTACCACAAACCATCATCGGGTTCATAGGATTACCTACTGTCATGTGCCATTGTCCTGTTGGATCTCCAGTTAAGAATGCTGCAATTACTTGACCACCTTGAGGTCCATTCATTAATTTCATTAAACCACCACCGATAATGTTATCCATAATCTTAGAGTCACCTAATGCATTAATACCTTTACCACTTAAAAGACCACTTGCTGCTTTACCTATATCATCAAACGCAGCACCCATTGAGGACTTTAATTGAGTAGTTAAACTAGACATATATCCAGCGTAATCTCCATTCTTTAATTTTTCAGAATCACCAAACGGAGCTCCAACTGAGCCACTTCCAGTATATCTAGTAGCACCACCCCAAAACGGAGCATTGTTATATGTTAATGCTAATATGTTTGCTAACGTATCCATAAATGCAATCTTAGGAGATGTACCTAAGTAACCTCTTAAGTCATAATGAAATGTTAAGTTAAATTCACTATCAAAGTTAAGACCTTGTTCTCTTGATAAAACTTCTTTAATTACATTTAAAGGTCCAAATACTTTATTCGGATAAGTTTCTTTCATAGGATCGAAACCGCCACCTTTATCTCTAATTGTTGCAGCTTCACTTGCATTCTTACCACTAAGCCCTGCTTCAACAGCACGACCTAATGAAGATGAATCCATCATCTCTCCAAGTTTACCTCTAGATTTAGCATTACCTTGTACTGTTTGAATTTCTGATTCCACCTTTTTCCATGGAAATGAAGTACCAAACTTTAAAATCTCTTTCATGTCATTACCTAAAGCAGGTGACATCCATGTCAATACTCTAGCCAAATCAGGTTGTGAAGAATCAAACTCTTTACCATTCTTATCTAAACCAGTAACATTCATAATATCATCATTTACAGGATATGCAAATCTTCTTAATGTAATTAAGTACTCGTTAGAAATTTGACCATAATGTTCACATTGTATAAAGTCAGAAAATGAATAAGAATAACCTGATCCACCATTTCCAGACGCATACTCTACAATTCTTCTAGCAGTCGGGTTTAAAATATCATCTTCAGAGCCTCCACTTAATGTAGTTTTATTATAGTTCTTATACGCATCAGTTCCTCTAGGCGAACCTGTTCCAGTATTCTTGTAATTATGTAAAGCCCATTTATTATATAATGACTTTACACCTTGGCCTTCACTTACTGTATCAGGTGTACCATCTTTAATATTGTACGTCCTAGAATCAATAGCGTTGGTACCGTATTTAGATGTAATTGCACCTCCTTCACCGTCTGGTTGAAAGTATGTAGTACTGCCAGGATTTACTGCATCATCTTCAGCTCCCTCTATTGTAGAATTAATAACAGGTTCATCTACAATCTCACGATCCTTAACCACCTTCTCTCCAGTTTCATTATCTTCATAGATAAACTTAGTAGGTGGTCCAGGAAGAACATTTAATAGTGTATACTTAGCCATGTAAAGCTTTTATTTTTAATATATATCTGCGTAATATATTACACTGATATATTAGACCCACTCTCCGCGGTCCATTTCATCATGGTTTGGTCTATATAAGATCGTGTCGACCCAACCATCGTCTTTAGGATATCTATCTCCTAAAAACTTTTCAAGTGCTTTAACAAACTCACCTTTTGTGTGGAATTCATAATCACCCTTATATGCTGACCTATTCGTTAGATTAAATAGATCTCTGATACATGTTTCAACTTGGAATGCTTGTATCTTATTAAATAGAGAATCTTGTTCAGCTTTAGTCTTGACACAGAACACAGAATCTACGCAAATTAAATACTGTTCCCATTTATCACCGTTAAAAACTTTATCTTCAAGTTCTTTAACAGTATTATACTCTTGTCTCTTTAAATTAATCTTAGTATCTTTACCTTCAAAGCCTCTAATAAATCTACCACCGAATAAGTTTCTCTTTAGAAAACTAATCTGGTCATAGAACTTCTTAATTTTAATTTGATACTGTGGGTTGACGTCGTCAAATTTAACGTCGTATATCATAGCCCTTACGGGAATCAATACATTAGGAGCTTGCGTTGTAGAGATTAAAGCTTGGATTAATTCACCCTTAGTAAATATCTTGTGTTTAATCATGGTCTATGAATCTTACATTATCAAATTTACTTAGGACTCCCCTTTTAGGGTAGTCACATCTGTTGATGATAATCAGATCCAAATCGACTGGTTCTTCTAATAAGTCATTTACAAATTCTTTAAAGCCTAAGACTGAACCATTATCTAAGGTTTTGAACATGTATAAAATTTTGGCTTGATCTTTTCCTTCTGAATCATCCAAACAGCGCATTAGCAGCTTTCTAATGTAGAGTGAAATAATAGTATCTGATGGTTCTTTACCATAAGGATCAGATTTAATCAACCTATTGAATATATCAAAATAGGAAATGATCAAATCATAATCTCCTGACTTAGCTAATCTTTCAAACTCAGTCCTGGTTTTACACCAAACGCCCTCTACGTGTAGTTTCATTTATCTAATAAACAAGTTAGTCCTTTTAATTCTTTTTGGAGTTGACTAACTCTTGCTTTAATTTCAGTTTCTGTGGGAGTATATCCTTTACCCCAGTGAATACTAACCTCCAATTTATCACGGTCCATGTCAGTCCCTGTACTTAAACCTAAATCTAATATTAGATCATTTAAAAATTTAACCTGTTGTTGTCTACCTAAATAACCATCGAAGTCATAAACGTATCTAGATGTGAATTCTTCACCCCCACCATTTACATTATCATCGATTAAAAATTTAACTAGCCCGTTATCGGCAGGTTCTATTTGAATACTAACCATGTGTTGTTTCTTATTTTCTAGAGCGAAGTGATTGAGCTACTTCTCTCTGTAATTTCTTAATAGTTTGCTTGTCTTCTTTGCGAGTTTCTTTATCTTTAATAACTGACATAGACCAAGCTTCTTCTAATTTATCTATCTCGCTCTTATTGTAGCCAATAGAAGTCCATGTTTCTTTCATAGATTCTAATTTAGCTTCAAGCACTGCTGCATTAGTTTGCTCCAATGCATCTAAATTTTGTTGATGTATCTTTTTACCATTCTCAATATTTTGAGCACGGAAGCCACTTCTAATATCACCTAAGAAATTTAGCTTACCTAAATACTTTAACACTCCTTGTTGTTTTAACATGTAACGCCTTTGGCGTCTGTTCATTTTAGTAGGTGATGTCTGGGGCGTCGCTACTGCTTGTTCGATCGCTTGTTGTTGTTCCTCTGTTAGTTGAACTTCCTTTTCTGTTTGAGTTGCCATTGTAATAGTTTTTAATGAATTCTTCAGCCTGTGGCTTTAATTGTTCTTGTAGGTTATCTATCTGACTTAATACAAGCTCTAAAATTTGCTCATTTAAGTCTGCTTTTGTAATGTCCATTTGATCTTTAAATAAATCATAGACTTCTTTCGATGGAACATTAAGATCCATCGGCATTGAAATACTATTTTTAGCGCTAATCTTCTTTAGCATTTCTAGCATTACATTTATTTCTTTTGGTGCAGCCTTAGTAGGCTGAGTGACAGTGTCTTTAACTACAGGTGTTGTTTTAGCACCCGGCGTAAGAAATGGCTGTGCTATATTAAAAGCATTAGCTTCATCTTTAGCTACCAGTAACATCTCACTAATCATATTAGTAAAAATCTTACTACCATCTGTAAAGTATGTAAAGTCTCCCTCTGTTCTATCTGTGGTTACAGTTTCTCCAGCACGTTCTGATTTAGCCCAAACAAATATTTTAGGTTTAGCTTCTTCTTTTACTTCTGTTGACATATTTTTATTATTTGTTATTGATTTGATCAAAATCCATACTGATTTGACCAGTCTCTCTATAGTTATACTCACGATTTAGAAATTGTTTAATAAAGTCATGTGAAGCAGGAGGTCCCATGATGGCGTCTGCCTTCCAAAACCTTCTTTTCCAGAAGTCAAAGAACTCCTCATTGCCTTTTTCTTTTAATGATTCTTTTAAATAGTCTACGTCCGGTAGCATTAGTTTGTTAAATCCCATTGTTTATTTTTTTGAGTTAAAAAAGAATGTTTGAAATAGTCTGCCGTCTTCCTTAGTTTTACCGAAGTAATCTAATGACGCATGAAACATGTCGCCTCTATAGAATACGCATCTATTATATTTGTTGCCTATAGTATCAACAAGTTCCCATTTGGTATAATCTTGTGCTTCGCTTTCTACTATAGCTAGCAGAGATTCGTTAACCTCTCCATTAGGTAATCTCGGCGTTGATGTTAATCCAGTTGCTTTATGTTTAAATAAACCAGTTCCACCAGTTAATGGTGCGTCAGGCGTTAAGTAACAAACAGCTGCCCATTCATTCCAGCTATCAGAATGAATCCAAGTCCTGTCCTTAGCAAATGTAATTTGAAAAGCTCCTGTATAACCAGGGTCTTCAAGTGGTTCCATTTCAGCTCCAGTAATTTCCTCTATGTATTTTACAATAGGTTCACTTAGAAATGATTTAGTTCTGTGTCCTGGATAATTACCATCTACATTAAAGTCTTGCTCTAATGCAAATGCTCTAACTTCATCCGGGTTTGTGTAGAAATTATCTACGATAATTATATCTCTCATTAATATATGGTTTTAAGTCTTTCTTCGAATGACGGTGGAAAGAATCCCTGTTTATTTATCAGGCTTCTAAAGCACGCATCCAAAATATATGTTATAGCCCAATCATCTTTAGATCTTATAGAACGACCAGAGCCTTGTTGTATTGCAATCCCTGTTTTCCAATCATACCATCCCGGGAATGCGCTCATCTTCGCTTTCACTAGAGGATCGCCTAATGAAGGATAGGGTACTTTAAAGAAGATCTGAAATCTAGACTTGTCATCTTTAAGATCTAACCCTTCTAACAGAGATGGTCCAACTAAGACCTTACCTTCAGAACGGTTAAACAAATCAATCGCGCCACTTCTCTCCTTAGCCATGTCATAACTTATTAGGTTAAAGCTATGTTTTGATCTGGCATTAATTTCATTCATGAACTGATAGGAACCGGCGTGAATAATTCCACTTTGTCCTTTGTGTTTGTCTAGGATTTTGTCAAGGGTTTTAATGACATGAGGGAGATTTTGTTCGCGTTCTCTAAAAGACAATTTGTGCCTGTTAATGAAAACGATGGGGGATTTTTTGTAATCAAAATTATTACCCATTCTAATAACCCTAGCATTTCCCATTTTAGTATGTTTTGCAAATGATTTAATATCACCTAATGTTGCTGACATAAAGACTTTAAAGCCACTTTTCTTTTGTAAAAATTTATCAATCATCATTGCCTCTTCCAAACATAAGAATTTTACTTCAGTTTCTTTTCGATCGATAACAATTGCATCAGTGCCGAGTTCCTTAATAATGTCATGATAGTCATCAAATTTGCACCATATATCTTTAAGTCTATCGAGTCGACCAAAAAAAGTCTGCCAATCCTTAGGGACATCTCCGCCCTTATACTGTAGTTTGCTGACCTTAAGGGCTGCAGTTCTGGCCTTGCGGTAAACCTTGGCAATACCTCTGAATTCGCTGATGTGCCTCATAAGCTCCTGGTGATCGTCTTCCCGCATTAAGCGGTCGACTATGTCTTCTATTCTGTTATCAGATACCCAGGCAGCTTGCAGTCCATGCTTCTGTATAAACTTGTTTACTTCTTTAAATACTTTACTAGTTGTTCTGTCTATTCTAGGACTAAAGTGTGATTGTACTATACTGTCTACCTTATGTGCCTCATCAAAGAATACAAAGTCTCTTATAGGGAATGGTACCTCTCTGTCTTGTTCTTGCATCTTATCCTCTACATAATTCCTTTGTATTAGATAGTATGAATAGTTAAAGAGAGCTACAGGTAGCTCCTTCGCGCGCTTTCTGCCCTGAAGATACCCACAATTATTCCAGCATGGGAGTTTCTCAGCAGCTTCATACCCAATACCTTTCATCTTACAATCAGCAAGTGAGAATGGCAGGTCGTTTACGTTACAATTATAGTTGTCTACTCCTCTTATACTTGGCCAATCAAGTTTTAGCCTTTTAAAGTCTTCTTCATATTGATCTTGTAGCATTAGATCAGAGGTTACTAAATAACCTCTTTTACCTAATTCTTTTAAGACGTGCGCGGACCACATAGCAATTAAGGATTTACCACTTCCAGTTGGGGCATCTAAAATAATAGTCCCAAGTGGATCTTCAATGTAATGATTGCAGATAGCTTCAATAACATCTCTCTGTCCCTCTCTAAATTTGAAATCTTTTCCAAATGTACCAGTGGCTAATGCCTCATTAATAATAGCGTCTACTCCGCGTTCCAACATATAACCTCTTTTACTTCGATACCTGCACGTTCTAGTAATTCTACTCCTCCCATATCTCTATAGTCTTCTGAATAGAATACTCTTGCAATACCTGCTTGAATAATTAATTTTGCGCAATCAAAACATGGACATGTAGTTACATACATATCTGCTCCTTCTGAGCTTAGTGTTGATTTGCTTACTTTTGCTAATGCATTTGATTCTGCATGTAAGACCTCTCTTTTAGTTACCTCTTTAGAACAACAGCCATCTTCACATGAATAACCCTTTTCTTCTAGGACTTTCTTGTGGTTGTCGTTCTCTATCTCTCTGACCTGTATCTCTTCACAATCGTTTTCGAACTTGTGTGGCGTACCATTATATCCAGTTGATATAACTTGTGTATCTTTTACAATAATACAGCCTACGCGCCTACGTTTAGCATAGGATAGTTTGGCTATTTGGTAAGCCATCTGCATATAAATTAAGTCTACTGGTATTCTAGGCATATAAAAAAGAGTCTATGTTACTATTGTTATACATAGACTCTTTAAAAAGTTTAATTCGATGATACTCAAATATTAAAACTCAAAAGGGATATAATCGTCATCTTTGTCCATACCGTACCAGACACCCTTATCTTGCCAGTATATCCATCCATACTTATCGTCAATAACTACTTCAAACTTTCCTTTAGGTAGCCTCACGCTCTTCTTAGGAGCTCTGGCGATATGCTTAAGTACAGGTACACCATCTTCCCATGTTTTCTTAGTAGCTCTAGCATCAACTTCAGTACCATCACCAAATCCATGGTGAAATTCAGCACCTTCGATCTCATCGGCTAGTAACATAGTTGGAGTTTTATCAGCTTCATTAACTACTGATTCATTTTCAGGTCTTACTCTTTTATACTGTGCTTGTAATTCTTTAAATTCAGCTTTAAGATTAGAAGAGATTGTCTTCTTAATACCCCAGCTATCTCCAAAGATTAGTGGAGCTACAGCGCCCATACCAGCAGTCTTAACCTGCTTTTCGTATTTTCTAGCGTATGTAGATCTATCAAACCAGTCTAACGCAGCTTGAGCCATATCCTTAGATATTTTAACTCCTTCTATTTCAGAAGTACTACCGTCAACTACCATTTTAAATAGTTTCTTAGCAGCTGCTTGTCTTGCCTCGTTTAATTCGTTAATTGATTTTATGAATTTCATAGTCTTGTTATTCTTTTCCTGCTCCCCAAGCTTCTTTTAATTCTTCAATCTTTTTAGAATAAGATTCTTTCATCTCATTACAGATTGCTTCATACATTTCTTGAGTCATGTCAGTTTCTTTTACTTCACCATAACCTTCTTCCATTGCTTTCGCAGCAAGAGCAGCTACTAATGCAGCGTTTTCTTTCATATACATTTCTAAAGTATGATCTTGATATTCATCTTTTTCATAAGCACATGCAGCTTCAGAAACTTTACCATAACCTTCGGATAACATTTCTTCTACAGTTGCCGGTACTTCAGCTGGAGCTTCTTCAGCTTCTACTTCTTCAGCAGGCTCATCTTCTTCAGCTTCTTCAGCTTCTTCAGATTCTTCATCATCGTCATCATCATCGTCATCGGATTCTTCAGCTTCTACTTCTTCAGCAGGCTCATCTTCTTCAGATTCTTCAGATTCTTCATCTTCTATTTGTTCATCAGGTAGTTCACTACCTTCTTCGCATTCTACGCAGTTACCTTCCTCGTCTGTTCCACAAGGACATTCTTCATTCTCTTCTTCAGAGATTTCATTTTTAGCATCTGCCTTTATAGTTTCAGAATACTCTTGAAATGATAATATTTTTCTAGCCATGTTATATTGTTTTGTTTAATTGTATTTGTTTAAATTCTACGTCTAATTGAGAATAATCAACGCGATCAAATCCATCTGCATGCTTAATCACAGCTCTCTCAGGAATTTCATCAGACATTACACCTTGGAATAATCCCTCGCCATGTAATACGTCTTTATATTCAAAACTATATATGTTTAATCCACTTAGTGATTCACCAATTTTAGTTATGTTTTTCTTTAATCTTCTATCAGACTTACCCTGATATTGCTGATCCCCATCTTGTGATATGTCTAAACGTGCGAAGTCTGTATCGATTTGATTTGCATGTAGTACATTTCCGTTATATTGTATATCACCGCTTCTGGCTGTGTTTCCATTGGAGTTACTACCCATTGAAATAGTAAATCCACCGTATTGGCTGTTAACGCCGCCTGTTGTATCTATATAAAATGTACTAGGGTCTATAGTCACCCATGATGGAACACTAAAATCAGACTCTACTGGAATTTGACCGCCTCCGTCTCCACCAAAGCTAAACGTGATGATTTCACCAAGTGTTGCACCCATCGGATAATTTACATCTGTACTAGTACTTGCATCAGCAAGAGGAGAAGTAAACTGTAACCAGCTATCTGCCATAGCATTGCCAGGATATTGGTACTCCAGTATTGTTTTCTGAACCCCATCGGGGCTAATTGCTATTAAGTATTTTTTATTGCTTGAAGGTCCTGCCATAGTTTCTATTTGTTATTTGTTATTAATTTCCAGTTCCATCGATCCAATCTATGGTACCCTCTCCAGATATAACACCATTACTAGCATCAGTATCGTTCCATGCTGTATTCCATACTTTACCTACTGGGTAATTATTATTAATAATTAATGTATCGTTAGTAGCTCCATCTGAATCATTCGACCAGTAGAAAGTTCCAGCTAAATTAATACCATTTGTTTCTAGATTTAGCGAATCAACACTAGTCGCTAAACCATCTACAATTATACTAATATTAGGTCCAACCTCTGTTCCATCCACTGTTGCATTATCCCAGATATACCTTTTGATGTTTCCAACAGTAGTTGGCTGTCCTAATAATATAGAACTATTAACATCATTATATCCAAATGTAAGACCAGTCCAATCCGTCGAATCATCACTAACTGTAAAGGTTACATCTGCTAAATTAGTATTGTTACCATTGCTATCAGTTGCACCAAAAGAAATTGCAAAAGTTTCTGGTCCTTCTGTTAGACCATCCGCAAATACTTGCAGTGCTAGAGTCGCAACATTATTTGTAAATACGAACGGAGATGGAGTAGTTTGCTGATCATCGTTATTCCAGTATGTAGAATTTGCTCTTACAAAATCAGTGTAAGAAATAAGACCTCCACCTTGTGTAATCGTAGAAGTTATTTCAGTACCATCAGCAACGCCAACATTAGGATCAGCATTAATAGTCATAGTTACAAAAGAATTACCATCACTTGTTTCACTAGGATTACCATCGTTAGCAGGACCTCCTGTTAATACTACACTATATAGATTATTTTGAGCCATAGCTACTGTTAAAGTAACCGGTCCTAGTGTTGTACCAACTCCTATTCCGGCAGAATTAACAGCATACGCTGTATAATAATAATCACCAGATGCTGAAACTGTATGTGCTAAACTATAACTTCCTATAGTAGCTCCACTTGCAGCTATTTGTGTATTTTGAGTATAATCTGCATTTGTTCCTAAATAGAAACCTCTTGATGTTATCGCGTTTCCATTATCAGAATCCAAAGTTCCGTTTAATGTAATATCAGCATTTGCCACGCCTGTTGCGGCGTTTGTTGTAACACTAGGAGATGAATTACCTAAACCAGATTGAGTAATTGTAAAAGATTCTGTAGTAGAATTATCAGAGTGAGTAACTGTGCATGTTGCAGTTCTTTCAGCGCCAGGGTTATCCGCAACTAAAAAATCCCAAGTGTCAGTATCGACACCGTTATTTTGAGCATTTGAAATTGTTACCCAATCAGCATTAGAATCACCAGATTTGCTCCATGAGTATGAATCATCTAATGGAAATACTGTGACTGTTTTTTGATGTGTATATGGCATCTCTTACTTTCTTTGTTTTTTTATATATCTTCCTAATATAGTATTACAGGGTTTCAATCGAGTTCTCTGTCATCCACTTCTCCAGCTTTTCAACAGCCATAGCAAAAATTCTACTCCTGTTAGTCTCCATGTCGTGGTTATTAAAATATTCTTTCATTAAATAATAAGCAGGTTCTACAGCTTCTTTATTAGCAATTAAATCTTCAACATGTTTACTAACTTCACATGCAGCTTCAGCAGCTAATAACGTAAATGCAGTACTACCAGTTAGGTCGTGCCAATAACGATCAGTTAATTTATAGCCTACTTCACCTAGTTCCTTTTTTCTTGCATCAGTATCAAACTTACGCTTTCCCATTTGGTTTAACCAAAAGGCCATGTAGTTTGCTTCCTTATTATATACCTTGTCTAAAAATCCACCAGCAACTAACTCTTTCATTTTAACTCCAATATACTTAGGGTATTTAATCTTTCCAAATTCTTTGGTAAATTTATCATATTCATATCCACCGAAATATTCATTAAGAGTTTTAACTAATTTTCTTTTAACAACTACTGATTCATCAACACTAACTCCTCTCTTCTTTAAGATCTTTTCAATTTCTTGATATGCTTTTTTGTAATCTGATTTTGAATGTTGAAACCCCTTTGAGTAATTAGCATAACCGTCTAATGCGCCGTTATACATTGCCTTTAATTCTTCGTCTGACATTCTATCGTTAAATACAAAAGGACCAATAAATGCTTCATCAACAGATTCTGTTAGCCATTTTGTAAGCACATCGTACATCTTTTCTTTAATCTTAGCATCTCTGCTTTGTAAGTGTTTCTTGTACCTTCCATACATAAACATTTCCCATTGTTTCTCGGTCATGCCTCCTGTTGTAAATTGTGCAAAGTCAACTATATCATAAACTCTTTTCTTAGGATCATTAATCATTTCTTGATAAAAGTTAGATTCTTCTTCAAACTTTTCTTTTGAGCTTTTAGCTTCAGCAACTGATTCACCTAGGCCTAATGCCTTATTAACTAGATCTATAATAACGCTAGAATAATCATCCTTTAAAGCCCATTTAATCGTTTGACCTTCACTCCTTGCTTTCTTGTTTATCCATTTAAGGTGATCAGCATCAGTAAGAAAATCGGAAGCTTCTTTAGCAATTCCCTTTGGATCCTTTTCCCATTCTTCAACAGTGGTTCCAAAGTTTTTACCGTATGTAGAACCGTTAGTTCTTTTAAGATTATTGATCCCGCCGATCTTAATGATTATCTCATTTGAATAAGGGAATGCCTCAAAGAAAACTACGTCTCTTTCTTCTGGGTTATTTTCACCAGATACTTGATCGATAGCATAAGTACTATGAACTCTCCAAGTAGATTCTCCTTTTACATTGTATGCTGCTGAATGTGTATCTCCACCAAATTCAGAAGCCTTTAGTTTATATGCTTTAGCTTCAGTAACTACTGCTTCACTAAATAATCTCTTACCTGTTTTATCTTCTAAGTGTAATAAAGCTTTAGGATATTTCTCTTGCATAACATTAAACGTAGCAGGAGCAACATCTGGAGTAGATACTGGTTCTTGGTGTATTACCTCACCGTCTTGTACAACTACAATAACTGCAGGATAACTTCCTTTCTTAGCTGCTTTATGAACTGTAGATCTTTTAGCCTCTTCTATAGATTCTGGTAAAGGTATTGAATCTTCATATCTTAGTTTCTTATACAATTGGTTAGATAAAATATAATTAGCTGCAAAATCCTCTAGTTCTTTTTCACTACCGAATCTATGTCCACCTTTATCAATATCATGTCCTTTATAGTAAAGGTTGTAATTAGCACCTCTTGAATCCTCTTTAGTTTTAAGATAAACTATCTCATCATTACCAATATATTTCTTTGGCATTTTAGCTTCACTAAGTGGTTTAATGTACTTCATTTGTTTTGACTCTTTCATAGCGTCTATTTCTTTTGATTTTTCAATTGCCCAATCAACACCTTCATCTCCACCCCAGATTAGCCATGCAACATAGCCTCTATCTTTCCATGGAGTTTCTTTTAATTCAGGTTTGATTGATGAGTTTTTTCTGTGTCTATTGAATGCTGACATTCTTTTAACTGTATCTGTACTAAGGTTTTCACCTTTAGCCAGTTGATGAGCTCTTGCCCAACCTACTGGAGTTCCAGCATCGACTTCGTCTCTACCATNNTCTTTCCAGTCAATTGCCTTTTGAGCATTCTTCTTTGCAGCAGCAGGATAGTCATTCCAAGTATCTTCTTCGTTTAATACAGATTCGTTAAGATCCATACCAAGTTCTTTACTAATTTTCTTTAGGTCTTTATCATTACCATAAAATACTTTAACAAAATGAGGACCTGAGTCTACCATTTTACCAGGAACGTATTTATTTTCATAATCAAATCTAACAAACTTATCACCTCGTCTGGTTTTATCATAAGTTATATCTAATATAGTATGTGGATTTGACAGTCGTTCCTTTGCATTTTTTAAATCATCCATATCCACAGATTCTAATAGATCTTCTCTATCTAATTGTTTGTAAACTTCTTTTCTAGTCTTATCCATTTTCTTTGCGTATGCAGGATCGTCGTTCTGATTAAAGGCTACTTGCTGACTTAATGACCCACTAATTCTTTTCATGTCACCCTTTCTAGTTTTAATTAACCATGCTGCTAGATCTTTAGGACTTAGGTCTCTAAATCTACCATTAGCATCTGGTGCATCAGAGTCTTGCCATTTAAGCTTTCCCTTTTCAGTAAGAGTTTGAATGTACTTCATAGGTTATTTATCGCCCTCTTCTTTTTTAGTTTCTTTAGCTTTCTTTTCTAATTTATCACCTGATTTAGCTTGATCTTTAGCAGTTCTAATTTGACCCTTCTTAATTTCTATATTTTGCTTTACTGTTTGCTTTTGAGCTTCAGCTTGTGCAAGTTGTACTTTCATTTTAGCTAGAGTAGCAGACATCTTATCTACGACTTCACCAGATTGAGCAAGCTTTTGTGCTTTAGCAGATTCTTTTTCTATTTTCTCGCCCTGCTTAGCAATAACCTTTTGGATTTTCTTGACCGCCTTTTTAGTATTAGGCTTATTCTTTCTATTCTCTAAAACAAAATCATTAAATTGTATTATATGTTTCATTATAGTTGGGTTCTTTTGATTTTATTAATCTTAAGATCTACTCTTAACATCTCTATTTTTAGATCTTCTTTTTGTAAACTAAGAGTTAACAATTCATTTTTAACTGGATCTTTTTCATCTCTAAGTTTATCAGCAATATCATCCATTTTACTATGAGTATCTTTAATCTTACCTTGAAGATCTCTAATCTTAGTATTATACTCAGCCTTAGTAGACTCGTACATGGGTTTTATATGTCTCATAGTTTAAATCCTAATTGTTTTGCACGAGCTTCCCATTTAACTAGGACTTCTGCTCTTTCTTTACTATTTATCTCTCCCATTTCCTCTTTTGAGTCTAAATATCTATTTACAGCTACAATAGTCTTCTCTTTGCGTTTTTTAGCTTCAAATCTTAAGCCTTGTAAATTAGCATCCACTTCTTTAGGTAGTAATAAATACCAGAACTTTGGTAACATACCCATCTCAATCATGGTTCTCATTACATCATCAGGTTCATTAGGTTTCCCCTTTCTATAATTACCAATATCAATACCATCTTGAGTAATGTGTTCAATCTCATGTCTTAAGACATCTGCTAAAAGAAAGTAAATTTCTGACCAGTAGGTAGGTAACCAATCTGGGTTACAAGCAAAGTCTACATTAATAAATGGATCTTGCCAATCACCTTCATCATCTTCATCTCTACCATCAGCTCCAGTAGAGTTTAGCACTTCAAATCCTTTACCTTTAAAATAGATTGAGCAATTTAAGTCAAATGTTAGACCTGGATTCTCTACTTCAAATGAATAGCTAGAAGACTTCTTACCGTTCTCAAAATCTAAAACCCACTGCTTAAAACAATCACCTAATAATTTATTAGAGATAGAATCTAGTTTTGTATATCTTTCAAATACTGCCTGTGATTTAATATGCTTCATTTATTATATATCAAACAAAAAAAGGGACCTAAATTAATAGATCCCTTAGCTCCTTAGTCTGTTATCGTCTAGCCTAAATAATTAACTGTTTACGGAGCCTGGTTGTGAAATGTCTGTATCTCCATTGTTGTCAACAAAGATTTCATCTAATGTAGCTAAACAATCATTTGCATTAGTTGCTTGTTCTACAAGTTTTGCCATTTCTTCAATAACCTGTGGGTGTTCCCCAATTCCTACTGAATTCTTAACATACACTTCAAGTGTTGCTATTGCCTCTAGTTTTTCAGCTTGGAATCTTGCTCTAAGAGCATCTACTTTTAAATTCATATTTAATTCTTATTTAATTTAATTTCATTGATAATGTTTTGTACTCCAGTAAATATAATTCCAAATCCTAATACCGTCCAAAACTGAGGTTTGCCGATATAAAGAAATGATGCAAACATCCACAATAATCCTATTGCATAGAAATACTGATTAAGAAATGCTGTTGTTACTAGTTTAAGTCCTGATACCAGGGCGTTTAATACTTTTTTCATAATGATAATTATTTAATGGTTATACTAATTGAGTTGCGAATTGTTTCATATATTTTTGAACTGCACGTTCTTTGGCTTTAGCCTCGAGTTCAATGTCGAGATCAAGACCAAAGTCATCGATTGGTTCATATATGTAATCGGCGTGAGCCCTTGCCATTACTGTCGCATCTTCATGAAGTCGTTTACATGAAGAGTAGTGGCATAGTTGTTTAATTCCTTTTGGCCAAGTAGTAGAAGCCAACTTAAGAGCTTCCTCTTGAGTCAATTCTCCTGGATGGCACCAGTGGTGATGGTAGTCAAATGTAATAGGAATACCAATCTTGTTGTGAATACCTACATATAGATCTTCTGTTGCATATTGTTTTTGCTTGTCGTCATTCTCAACAACTAGACGTTTACGAACTGAAGCGTCAAGTAAGTGGAATGCATCTACGAATCTTTGCATTGCAACATCTTTACCACCTTGTGTAGTATTGACATGAATGTTGATCGCAGCATAGGGAGTACGCGGTAGACCCATTAGGTCAAATATTTCACCATGCTTGTTGAGGTCAGCAATAGATTTGGTGACTACGTTTTCATTTTTAGATGCGAGGACATCGAATGGTCCAGGGTGGAATGTAATCCTCTGACCGTATTCCCTAGCTAGATCACCACAGTCTTTTAGAATAGTTTTGATAGTTTTGAAATCCTTAAGATCTTCGAACTTATACTCGGACATCCAAGGCATAATATCAGAAGACATACGATATAGTTTAAGACCATTAGCTTCATTCCATTTAATAATAGTACGTAGATCTTTTACATTTTGTACAATAAGTTCTGAAGCGTAGTCCACACCTTTAGCCATAAAGGTACGTTTAATCATAGAACGATTTGTAGTGATTGAAGGCTTTTGCTCTCGAAGAGCCATGTTGATGCAACAATATCCGTAATTTGTCATAAGGCTAGATTTATTAGTTATAGTGGTTTATTGGTAATTGTTCCAGTTTAAGAACTCTCGCCAATCATGTTTTTTAATTAACTTTGTCCAAAGAACAATATACTTTCTCTCTTTAGGTTTTAGTATATGTCTTGGTTGTTCAAGTATTAATCTTGGTTGTTTGTTTGGATCGTATAATCGGTTTAAGGCAATTGACTTAATATGAAAATAAAGCTCTCTAGTAGTTCCATCAAACTCTTCCATTTCATTCTTAACTATTTCAGGATCTAGATTAAACTCTTCCGCAAGTTTATTCATAATATCTCTTAGTAGTAAATGCTCTGCTTTTAAGTGAGCCTCCATCATTTTAGTCTTACGCTTATTACGTTGTTTCCTAGCATCAGCAATTGCCTCGTCTAGTGTTTCACC
>ENA-UZXD01001356-UZXD01001356.1-metagenome-genome-assembly--contig:-Day-3-50m-contig-1356_pt1 | contig 25184 bp, 20 predicted proteins | sample MGYA00260344_ERZ794904 | MGnify/ENA metagenome assembly ERZ794904 | reverse complement strand
AACTGTTACACTAGTTTCTAATATTCCTGATCTGTTTGATTCTTGTCGAGATGTGGATATCTCGGACCCGAAATTTAGGTAAAGTCGAATGGTGGCTTCAGGGATAGCTAACTCGCCAGAGAGAAGAGTGCGCTACAGTTGCGGTGCATTACTTTGCGAGCAAGAGCTGCATCAGCACAGGGCTTGCTCCGTCTTCATGGCTGATCTTGGCACATGCCGCAGCTAAAGGCGGTTTTGTATGAAAAATGGCGTAAACTTGGGTAGCGGTTCATCATTCCATTGGTGCGTCAGATGTCTTGTTCATGGTCGACTGGTATTGCAGAAGGTATAATCCCGTTATANNCATGTTCTTTGTTAGCGTGAATGCCGGATACGCATCTAGTGATCTTTGTGTTGGTTATGGGGCAACCGCATTTGCCTGTACCATCGAGAAAAATAACAAGGCAGTTTCAGTGTGTGTAAACGACAAGAAGATGATGCGTTACAGGTACGGCCCTGCCAGTGGAACGGCAGATATTGAGCTCTATGCAAGTACAGTGAACGGGTTTGATGGTTTCTTTAACCATGGTGTCGGCAGATATATTTGGCATGAAGCGACTTTTGAAAATGCTGGATATAGCTACATCGTCGGCTTCTCTGCTGATCGACTTGATGAAAACCACCCAATATCGGGTTATGTACAAGTTCTTAACGGTAGCGAGAGTGTTGCCTCGTTAGCTTGCTCAGAAAATAGCATCTTTAATGCCATGGACCTTCTGTATTGAGGCAATACACCTCCCGTCATACTCACATTTCGGCACTACTCTCATAATAAAGGTTAACCGCCCCATCCAAAATGAGCTTTGAGCTCTCAAGTAATCGGGATTTCAAACGGAATTAGCTGGCATCATTAAAATTTTTCCGAAAACTTATCTTAGTTTAATCTGAGATAACGGAAAAAGGATCGCTTCTTCGATCAATCGTGCTGGCTCTGGCATGGGGCCAGAGCATCGCCATGCTTGGTGTCACCTTTGTCTCGTTGGAGCCATGCAGTGGTCCAATTAAGCTGTACGTTGCGTCTCGTAAAGTCGGAAATTCTGACATCATTGCATGGTTTTTAGATGGCGTCAGAACAGTCGCTGGTTCGATATATTTGCCACCATCAAAATCTACGATGTTGGCTCCACGGGTTGCCTCCCAAAGAGAAGACCCTCTGTGTAGCCAAACGCCTGAAGCGGCTATTTAGCAAGCGGTGACAAAGGTCAGAAATGTCCGCACAGCAGATGTTCAGCTAGTTTGTTGGTGCTGCCCTGTGGCGAACAACTAAATCGAGCCCAAATTGACCAATGCCGTGCGTATCATGAATGTCTGATATCGTTCAAATGGTTTCAACTGCTCAAAAATTTTTAACTTTTTTCAGCAAAAACCGTGCGAAAGCTTGAATTCGGGACTGCGAACTGGCCTATTCGACAAGCTCCGAATCGAGCACCGAACTTATATGATTTCTTGGAGGAAATTCATGATCAAATACCTTCGCACAGCGGCTTTAGCTGCTACGTCGACATTATTGTTGGCGCTGCCAATGCAAGCGCAAGAGCTAAACTTTTTCACAATCGGAACAGGCGGTACGGCATATACCTATTACCCGGTTGGTGGTGTCATTGCGAACGCTATCTCCAAGCCTCCGGGGTCGCGCGAATGCGGCAAGGGTGGATCTTGTGGTGTTGATGGGCTGATTGCTTCGGCGGTTTCCTCACGTGGTTCTGTGGACAATGTGAACGCGATCATCTCGGGTCTCCGTAACTCTGGGTTTGCACAATCTGACGTAGCCTATTGGGCTTACACGGGCACCGGGACAATGGAAGGTAAAGAGCCAGCCAAAGATCTGCGCACGATCGCCGCGCTGTTCGAAGAGCACATTCACCTTGTGGCTTTGGCTGACAGTGGAATCAACTCTGTCGCTGACCTCAAAGGCAAGCGCGTGTCGCTCGATGAGCCTGGTTCGGGCACATACGTTGACGCCAACCTGATCCTAGAGGCCAATGGCCTGTCCGCTGACATGATTACTGCGGAAGCTCTGAAAGGTGGCGCAGCATCCGAGGCACTGCGGAACGGTAAGATCGATGCATTCTTTGTTGTCGCTGGATACCCAACGGGATCTCTAGTTGAACTTGCATCGGCGGCGTCAATAAAATTAGTTCCAATCGATGGAGCAGGCGCGGATGCCTTGACTTCAAAGTACGGCTTCTTCGCAGCTTCCGACATCCCGGCAGGTGCTTACGAAGGTGTGGGCACAACAACGACTGTCGCGGTCGGCGCCCAGTGGTTTACGTCTGCAAATGAAGACGAAGAGCTAATCTACAACATCACCAAAGCTTTATGGAATGACGAAACTCGCAAGCTACTGGATGTAGGTCATGCCAAAGGCAAGACCATCACGCCAGCGACTGCGCTGAATGGCGTAGGTGTTCCGCTTCACGCAGGTTCCGAGCGGTTCTACAAAGAAGCTGGTCTGCTTAAGTAGATTTCAATTTTAAACAATCGGCTCGAGAAGTGAAAACCTCTCGGGCCTTTTTTGATCTTCAAGCGGGACAGATATTATGACAGTCAACCGAGAGCCCGACGGCCAGTTTGAAGACACGCCAGACACATCACCAAACCTCGGCACTGAATTAACTGCCGAAGAATTGGCCGAAATAGAACGCAAGTTTGATCCTGAGACTGCCTTTCGGCCAACAGGCAAAACGCTTGGCTTTTTCATTGCGTCGGTTCTAGTGGCTATGTCCGTCTATCATTTCTATGCCTCTGGCTTTGGTTTGATCCGCGAATTGTTGCACCGTGGTATTCATCTGTCCTTTGTGCTTGGGCTCGTGTTTTTGCTATTTGGATGGCGTCGCGAAACTGGGCGAACCCCTGTTGCTGGGATGTTTCGCATTCAAGGTGTGCCTATCCTTGACATGGTGTTTTCTGTTCTGGCAGTGGCGGCTGCGATCTATCTTCCTTTACTCCCGCCTGAGATTGTCTCCGAGCGGGTCGGCAATCCGTCCCAATCAGATGTTTTGATGGGCACCGCGCTGTTGTTGCTTACGCTTGAAGCGACCCGTAGGTCCGTGGGCCCAACTCTTCCGATTATCGGGATTTTCTTTATTGCTTTTGCTTTTTTTGGGCCCTGGATGCCTGGTGCGTTGAAGCACGGCGGCTCAAGCTGGCTAGGCATCATCAACCACCTCTATATGACAAATCAAGGTCTCTACGGCGTGGCCATTGGTGTCATGGCGCAATACGTATTTCTATTTATCCTTTTTGGCGTACTGGCGACCCGCATTGGTCTTGGTCAGTTGTTTATTGACTTAGCGATGGTTTTAGCCGGCCGCTATTCCGGCGGACCGGCAAAAGTGGCAATCTTTTCGTCGGCTTTCATGGGGACGATCTCCGGCTCGTCTATTGCCAATACCGTGACGACTGGTGCGCTGACGATCCCCGCCATGAAACGCATTGGCTACCCCGCGCACTTCGCTGGTGCCACTGAGGCCACAGCCTCAACGGGCGGACAGATAACACCACCCATTCTTGGGGCTGCAGCGTTTATCATGGTCGAATACCTTGAGATTCCCTTGCGCGATGTGTTGGCGGCGGCCTTGTTCCCCGCCTTGCTGCATTACTTTGGTATTTTTATCATGGTCCATCTCGAGGCGAAAAAGTTGGGTCTGCGCGGTTTGAGAGCAGAAGAGCTTCCTAAAATGGGTGTGGTGCTGAAAGATCATTGGCTGTCAATAATTCCATTGATCATTTTGGTCTACTTGATCCTGTCGGGAAAAACGCCTGACTATGCTGCGGTTTACGGGATCATTGCATGTGTCGTTGTTGGCTTTTTGAACCCGACGAACCGCTTGTCGATCCCTGACTTATGGGATGCCCTCGGCTCAGGTGCGAAAAGCACTTTGGCCGTGGGGGCGGCGGCGGCAACCGTTGGTATAGTCGTGGGGGTCGTGACCCTGACCGGGGTTGGCTTTCGTCTGGGGTATGTGGTGGTACAGACAGCCACTGACATTGGCGAGGTCGTTGGGAGCATCTGGCCTCTCAGTTACTTCAGCATCGCTCAATGGGCCTTGTTTTTCTCGTTGGTTCTGATTGCAATTGCTTGCATCATCATGGGGGCAGGTATCCCGACCACAGCCACTTATATCATTCTCGTCGCAGTAGCCGCGCCAGCATTGGCGCAATTGCAGGTCGAGCCGATCGTATCGCATTTCTTCGTGTTCTATTATGGCGTTCTGGCGGACATCACACCGCCTGTAGCACTCGCAGCCTATGCTGCCGCAGGTATTGCGGGGTCAAATCCGTTCAAGACTGGTAACACAGCGTTTCGGCTGGGTATTGCCAAAGCTCTTGTTCCGTTCGTATTTGTCTATTCACCGGCCTTACTATTGGTGGCGGATGGCTTTACGTGGTGGGCGTTTACCTACACTCTCCTCGGTGCAATGCTTGGTATCGGGGCTCTTGGCGTCGCTTTTTCGGGCTATCTGAACGCGCCGCTAAAAGCTTGGGAGCGGTGGTATGTTGGTGTCGTCGCCTTCCTGTTCATCGCACCCGGTGTGACGACGATGTTGGTTGGAATTATCATATTGATCCCAATTGTGCTGCTACAACATAGACGTGCGAAGATGAGTGTCACAGACTGAGCAATAGAATGCCGACTGGCTTTGGAAGTGGAGTTCAATCAGCTCAACAGCGGTCATTTGTTAGGGACGTGCGAATGTCCGCAGTGCGGGCGCAAATTCAGCAGGTAGTCGCAACATTTAAATTTTTTAGTAAAGCTGGAGTGTTGATGGTGAAGTAACGAACGCGGACGTTTCATACTTCTAAACCCCTACTTTCTGTCCATTTACAGTGACTTGTCAGATAAACTCTCAAAAAATTTAACATGGAAATATTCTGGGGAAATAGAGAAGGAAATTAGGTCGACAGGGAAGCCTTAGGCAGAAACAGGGGAAAAGCTCCGGGCACAAACGGCCCCAACCGGCCGTCGCCTAGTGGTTTCACTGCCGTGGGGCAGCGTTGCTAGAGTGGTGCCGTTGATGAAACATGCGGCATTTTTGAATGTTGTTTGTGCATGATTGGACGATTAGCCTCTCGTCAACGCACCAATTCTTGGTGCACCTGATTGAGGGAGATAGGCCCATGTCGCTTTCGCCCCGTGAACGCGTTCTTGCTGCGATAAACCACGAAGAACCCGACCGGGTGCCGATTATCATTGGCGTTTCCAATGCGACCGGCATCAAGATGAAGCCATATCGGGAAATCAAGAAAATCGTCCATGTCACAGCCCCTGACAAATACCTGTACCAGTGGCCAGAGTTGGGCACGGCCCAAGTGGACGAAAGGATCATGCGGCGGCTGCGCAGCGACGTTCGAGGCGTCACCGATTTAGAACCCAAGCATATTCTTCAAGCCAACCGTCAACGTCCGCCACATTCCAACTACATTGATAGTTGGGGAAGTGGGGCGATTGAAATCGCACCTGATGAATGGTTCCCCGGGGTGCACCCGCTACTTGACGCAACTACGGTTGAAGAGGTTGAGAACTATTCGGCCTGGCCTGACATGACGGACCCGAGCCGGGTCGCGCATGTAGCCGGCGTTGCGCGTAAACTGGCCAAAGAAAACGAATACGCAATTTTGGCCACACCTTGGCTGCTTTTCCCGTTCGAACGTGCCTATGCGATGCAAGGGCTTGAGAACTTTTTACTCAACATGGGTTTGCACCCAGATTTTGCAGTGGCGCTGCTGAAAAAGAATGCTGAACAATGCAAAGCATTGATGGGTCCTTTTCTGGATCAACTTGGGCCAAACGTTGACATCATTAAAATCGGGGACGATTTGGGGACACAGGAGAGCCTGATGATCTCTCCAAAAATGTATCGCGAGATGCTCAAACCCATTCATGCCGACTTCATCCGATTTATCAAAGAGCGAACCCATGCGAAGGTGTTTTTCCATACCGACGGTGATGTTGAACCACTGATTGAGGATTTCATCGAAATTGGCGTCGATATCCTGAATCCAATCCAGACATCAGCCGGGAGAATGTCCGATTTGAAATCGCTAAAAGAAAAGTACGGAGACCGGATCGTCTTTTGTGGCGCGGTAGATACGCATCGTTTGTTGCCGTTTGGGACCGCTGAAGGGCGGTGTCACGCGCCTTTTCCCCCGGTGCTCCGATCGCGCAGCAAACCAGAGCGCGTATTTTAAAGGTGGCGAGTGAACTAGGATATCAGCCGAATGCAATAGCGCGCAGCATGTCAACCGCACGCAACGACATCCGTCAGAAATCTGGAATGGTTGGGGTGATTGTCACGCGCCCTGAAGATCCGTTTTTTGCACATTCAATTGCACGGTTCAGTCGAAGCTTGCAGGCCAAAGGTTGGCAAATGCTGTTATTCACGGTGGATGATCAAACCGGTGTGGATGACGCCCTCAACTCGCTAATGCAGTTTAAAATTGATGGTGTGATTATATTATCGGCTATTCTCAGCGAACATATGGCTGACATTTGTCGTTCTCACGGTATCCCCGTACTTTTGTACAACCGGAGCGGAGGGGATTTCGCGGTTAACTCCGTGCAGATTGAGAACCGCGAGGGAGGACGGACCGCCGCTAAACTCTTGTGCGAGGTGGACCACAAGCGCATCGCCTTTGTCGGAGGTGAGGTCGATGACGCCACCTCACGGGAGCGAAAAGAAGGTTTCATTGCCCGTTTAGCCGAAGATGGATGTGAGTTGTTTCTTGAGGAAGCTGGCGATTTCACCTTTGACAGTGGTCGAGAGGCTGGGGCGCGCTTGTTTTCTCGAACAGAACGTCCAGACGCCATTTTTTGTGCCAGTGATGTGATGGCCTTGGGGGTTCTTCACGTTGCGCGCTTGCAGTTTGACCTGCATGCACCACAGGATTTTTCATTAATCGGATTTGATGACATTCCCGCTGCAGCGTGGCCGGGGCACGAACTCACAACCATCCGCCAGCCCATTCGGCGCATGATTCAAGCTGCGGTGGATATTCTCGTGGCTCAAATGTCCACCTCAGATGTCCCCCCACAAACGCCTCGTTTTCCTGGCACGTTGATCGTCAGAGATACTGTTCGAAAGGCGTTTAAGAGTAACCGATGCTGAAAGTGCATTGCGATAGATTTGAATGCCAGCTTTGGTATCTCAAGAGGTAATCCTGTAGTAAGTGCCTCGCAGATGCGAACGGTTTCTGCGTGAGTAGTAGCTGTACCAGCAAAAGGTGCCTCAATTCGCTTCGAGAAATTTGGTGCCAGTTGAAGCGAATGGCAGCATTAGATATCTGTAAACAATATTAAATTCGCTGTCTCAACTGGTATGCCGGGCACATCCTTCTCCAAAAATTTTAAGCAGAGTGTACCCCGCTTCCGGTTCATGCGACTTCAAGAGAGGTTCGTCTCCGTTCACGCCTCAGCAGAAATGCGTCAATCAATAAGCTCTGGGCCGTGGAGCTTTTTGTTCAGTACCCGAATTCATTTGCACAAATGTCTATTGGCAATAATGGTCGATGTTCTTTGCACCAGGCTTTTTCTTCTGATGTGTAGGAAGGCGCATCTAAAAAGATGACATAAGCTAAGATAGCACCAAAAATAATGATGATTTTTCGTGTGCTTCTTTTAAACCATTTCCTAACCATGCAGCCTTATTCTTCCTTCTCCTCCGGATAAAAACTATCTCAGCTTAGCCACTGTGAGAAGCTTTCGGTCGTCCAGCAACGGTATTCTATTTTGGTACTTGGTTTCTCACATTGAGGACAAAGTATTATCCTTACCTGCAGATTGTTGTTCCCTCTTTGGGTCTGGATATTATTGGGTGGAACAGCGACAAGTGGAACTCAGCCGTTGGAGTTGCTTTTTTGGACGTGATCATCTGCAAAGCGATCACTGATTGCAAACGAAAGCAATAGCCAATTCTTGGCGCACAACACAATACTGAGATCTGAATGATAGCAAAATCCAAGTTGAGCAAAACCGGTTTCGGTATTTTGTTAATGATCACCACAATGTTCTTTTTCAGCGTAATGGACTCGATGGCCAAGGAAGTCGCAAACCGAACAGACACGGTTGTGGCAATTTGGGCGCGCTATGCTGGGCAAACTGTTGTGGTTGCGGTATTGGTTGCTCCACGAATGAAGTCTGTTTTGAAAACCGGATATCCCGGATTGCAATTGTTACGTTCCATATTCTTGCTCATCGCCACGACATTTTTTTTCTTTGGATTTGTATCTATTGGCCTAGCCAATGCCGCCGCAATCATGTCACTTAATCCTGTCTTGATAACTCTGGGAGCGGCTTTGATCCTCGGTGAACGCTTCGGGGTTCGAAGGGCGATTGGTGTTGGCGCGGCCTTGATCGGCGCAATTATCATAATACGGCCCGGCTCGGAGGTTTTCTCAAGAGACGCTATGTTGCCGCTCTGCGCTACCGTGGCATATTCGGGATATGCAATAACAACACGTTTTGTGGGACGTGACGAGGACCCCTGGACCTCGCTGCTTTACACGGCAGCTTTCGGTGCCTTGGTACTTAGCGCAATTGTTCCATTTTTTTGGGTGCGCCCAGATTTCACGGCTGCAGTTTTGATGATGTGTTTGGGCAGTGTTGGTGCAATTGGTCATTTCTGCCTGATACGGGCGTTGATGATCGCAGAGGCCAGTGCAATCGCACCTTTTTCCTATGTCGGATTAATCTTCGCAATATTTTGGGGAATGGTTCTGTTCGGAGAGTATCCTGATGCCTTTACGTATTTGGGCGCATTGGTCATCGTAATCGCAGGAATATACGTCTGGCACCGTGAGTCTAGAACAGCGCGATCTAATTAGCCCAGACGTAATGGAATTCAGATTAGACGTGAGAATTCAGTTTAGTAATTGAAAAGTTGAAAAATAAAAAACTTGCATCCAAACGGTTCGAGCGGGGAGGGTTAACTTCACGCAAGGTCGAAAAAGTGTAGAAATAGTAGAATAATCCAAAAGGACAGCGAAGGTTGCTTTGTTCATGACTCGGACGCAAGCTGCTTTTACGGAGTGTCAGCCATTTAGGTAAGCGAGCATTCAGATCAGTGGCAGATGATAAGTCCAATACTCACCGAGGGTCGAATTTAATTACTTCACAATTTTTGGGTTGGACTCCAGTCAACGCGCGAATGAAGTTACCATGAGTGACGATCGCTGTGGATTGAATACGTTCGCGCGTGAGAAATTCGGCAAATCGGTCTGCTCTCTCTTGCAAAATCTCATGGGGTTCAATTGGGAGACCTCTGTGGTCTTTTTCTCCAACATGCCACCAGCAATCATCTAGATGATCAAAATCAAGATGAGGATAATCTCTTGCGAGGTCGCGAGGCGAACTTCCAACATCGCAACTGTTGCAGAGTTGCTCTCGCACTGCTGCATCAATCTGAAATGGCAGTTTGTTTCCAAAAATTAAATGGGCAGTTTGTAGTGTTCTGGTGAAGGGCGAAACAATGACATTTTGAAGATCAAATTGACTGATCTCATTCCTTGCCTGCAAAGCCTGAGATTCTCCAAGAGTTGTAATTGGCGCGTCAAATATCATTGGATCAGGCTTATTTGGATCGTATGTCGCGTTAAATACGGATTGAGCATGTCGAATTAGATAAATTGTCAATTTGAAAAGTCCCGAGCGCTAAGAATAGTTGAGGTGCCATTAAGTTAATTTATGTTATTTATGGCTTCGACTCCATAGGCATCATTTAAACGTTCAGAGATGAGCGCTGGGCTTAAGAAAACGACCACTTGTCCGCTTATTTGGCCTTGGCACATACCGCAGCTAAAGGCAGCTTTGAGCCCAAAGCAACGAATGCTGCATGGCACACGAATGGCAGCGATGCGGAGTGCGTCGCCTTTCCTGAGGTATTACGGACTGGATGAAGTCGCGACCTGTCAACGCTCTATTGTTCCGGAAAAATGGGCGACATCACCGCGCCAGTATTGACGTCCGATGCTGATTGGCTTGTTCTGACTGTCCAAAATTGTTTGTTCCATCAAAATCCCGGCACAGGGGGGCGTCAGTTCCAGCGTTTCGGCTATGTGGGGCGGAAAGCCGATCATGGAAATTGCCACCCGGCTATGGGTTGCTTTCACGCCATATACTTCTTCGAAAAAGGGAACCAGCGGTCGTTTCAGGTTTCGAGATTTCAAATCGGGGAAACGATCCGCCTGAACGTATTCCTCTTCGACGAATGCCAGTTTGTTTCCCACCCGGCAGATTCGCGAGTATTTGTGGATTTTGGTCCCATCGCTGATCATTAGAGCCTCAGATTGGGCAGAATCTGCCGCAACTGTTTCAAAACTTTGCACTTCGATTTGAACCTCGCTTTTGCGATCGATGCCGGTTGCAAAAAAGCTGATGGTTGTACTCAGATCATAGTCAACGCTGGGTTCCGCAACAAAGCGGTTGGAACGATCCTTTGTATAGGCCAGCCCCTCTTTTTCCAATTGAATCAACGTTTGACGTGCCGTTGCTCGGCTCACGCCAAACCGTTCGCTCAACGCACGTTCTGATGGAAGTCTGTCATGTGATCGCAACGCCCCCTGGCGAATTTCCTCAGCCAGCTCGGATTTGATCTGCATGTATTTTGGCGTCGGTTTCGAAGTCATTTAAATTTTCTCTTGGTACGTACCAGTTATCACGATAACATATCTGGTACGTACCAGAATCTCATCGATTAGACCATAATCGACTGGATTCCCAACAACCGCAACCGAGACCGCTGGAAGTAGCGACCGAGAAAACAGGAGAGGGCACGTCATGCAAAGGTTCGCGGGTGAGTTAAGCAGAATGATCAACTGGGTTGTTGAGCGGGTCATCGCGACGCTCATGCTTGTCCTTGTTTTGGATGTTTGGATCGGTGTCATTGATCGTTACCTTTTTCACTGGCAACTGCCCTGGCCCGAAGTTGTGGCACGTTACTTGATGATCTGGATGGCGTTGCTGGCAATTTCTGCAGGAATTGCGCGTCGTGAACACATTGGGCTCACAGCATTAACCAGCAGAATTCCGACCGCATTTCGCAGACCGATCGCCGTTGGTGTCGAATGTATCGCGCTTGTCATGTTTTTAGCCATTGCCTGGTATGGCCTGGACTTCGCCGAGAAAGGAGCCCGCAAATTCGCACATATCTTCGGCATGTCGCTTTACTGGCCCTACATGGCGCTGCCAGTGGCAATGGGAATTGCCGCATTGCAATCGCTTCTCACGGCCGTTCGCGACCTTGGTGACTATTCCGCCTTTGAAACAGTGGAGTTCATCGAATGATTGTCGCCATCGTTTTTGTTGTCCTTATCGCAATTGGCATGCCTATCGGCTTTGTTCTGGGGGCCGCGGGCATTGCCGGTTTGATCCAAATGGGCGGCACCGGGTTTCTCCATCTCACGCCTGCTAAGGTATTCCACGGGTTGAATATTTTCCCGTTTCTCGCAATGCCATTCTTCATTTTGGCCGGCGAAATCATGAACCATACCGGCATTACGGCCCGATTGGTTGGACTGGCGCGTGTTTTGGTCGGCCACCTGCGCGGCGGGCTGGCACAAACCAACATGGTTGTGTCCGTGATGTTCGCCGGGCTGACAGGATCGGCCACATCGGACGCTGCTGCATTTGGCAAGACGCTTGTACCGCAGATGGTACGCCATGGATATCAACGTGACTATGCCTGTGCCGTTACCGCTGCTGGGTCAATCATCGGGCCGACCATACCACCATCGGGATTGATGGTGATCTATGGTTCTCTGCTGAATGTTTCTATCGGCGCCTTGTTTGCAGCGGGTATTCTGCCGGGCCTCGTGATTTGCCTGATCTGCATGGTGGTGATCCGTCTGGGGGCGAATGCCAATAACCTGCCGGCCGCTGAACGCCGCGCAGCCCTGATTGATATGTGGCGCGAATTCAAAGGGTCTATCCTGGCCCTAATCATGCCGGTGATCATTTTGGGCGGCATTCTTGGTGGCATTGTCACACCAACCGAAGCAGCATCTATCGCTGTCGCCTATGCGCTGTTTATCGGCGTCTTCGTTTACCGCAGTATCAGCTTTCAGGACATGTATGGCATGCTTGTGCGTACCGCGCGGATCACGGGTGTGATTTTTGTCATTATCGGGTTTGCGACCATCCTGGGCTGGTGGCTGAGCTTTAATCAGATCCCTCAGGCAATCGCCACTCAGATGGGGGCCATGTCGGACAACCCTTATGTGATCATCGCGATGATCATGGGTTTCCTGCTTATCGTGGGCATGGTGATGGATATCACGGCCACGCTGATCATCGTCGCCCCGGTTTTGGTGCCTTTGACCAATTCAATCGGCATGGATCCTGTGCATGCAGGCATCATGATCATTCTCGCGCTCAACATCTCTTTGATGACACCGCCAGTTGGGGCCTGCTTGTTTGTTCTGTCGTCGGTGACGGGAGAAAAACTGGAACGCATTGCCATGAAGCTTTGGCCATTCCTTCTGGCGGAAACACTGGTGATGGTCCTGTTTTCCTTCAATGAAACGCTGGCTCTGTTCTTGCCACGCTTCTTTGGTTTCGTGGAATGGGCCCCATGATGCCATGAGCGCGCAGGATCTCCCTACTGCGTGCTCGCTTCTTCATGCACTGCTGCCCGGTGCGACACACTAAAAACCAACTCAACCAACGGGGTAAAATAATGACAACTCTTAATAAAATCTCGACAATTGGCATGGTGTCCGCGTTGGCGGCCATGTCCGCTACGGCATCATTTGCCGAAACAAAGACACTGCGTTTCACTCACGAAGAGGCAGCTGATGCGTTTAATAGTCCGACACATGCCTGTGCTTCTGTGTTTGCAAACATTGTCAACGCTGACACTAACGGTAGCATTAACGTCGAAATCTATCCGTCCGACCAACTGGGCAGCAACGAAGAAGCCGTCCAGATGACGCAGGACAACACCATTCAAGCGGTTCTTGCATCGACTGGTAGTATGGCAACCTATTATCCAAATATCGACGTTCTGAACCTCGTTTTTGCGTATGACCACAATGCCGCGACCTATGGCGTCTTTGATGGTAAATTCGGCAATGCGCTGGCAAATGACATCGAGGCAAATCTGGAGGGCGTTGAGGTTCTTGGCTTCCCGGATTCAGGTGGGTTTTTCGCCGTAACAAACTCTAAACGTCCGATCGCGAGTGTTGAGGATTTTGATGGCGTGCGCATTCGCACCATGACGATCCCTTCGCATAAGATCATTATCAATTCCTTGAACGGCGAAGCCTATCCACTGGCGTGGGGTGAGGTGTATTCCGGCCTGCAAACTGGCGTGATCGACGGACAGATGAACCCCGTGCCGATCATCGCCAACGCAAACTTTGCCGAAGTGCAGGCTCACCTGACCCTGACCAACCACTTGTTCTCGCCATACACGATGCTTCTGTCGGGTGCATTCTGGGACAGCCTGAGTGATTCTGAGAAGCGCATTGTTCGTTATGCATCGGAATCCTGCGTTGTTGCCAGCCGCGGCATCAGCCGGATCATCGAAGCCTCTGATCGCGGCCTGCCTGCGCTGAGTGAAAAGATGGAAGTTGTGGCACTTACTCAGGAAGCGCGCGACCAGTTCAAGGCGCTGGCTCAGCCGGCTGTCATCGAGCATCTGGCGAATACTCTGGGTGACGATGGCAAAGCGCTTTTGGAAGTGTTCCAACAAAGCGTTGCCGAGGCAAACGCCGATTCCTATCTCGACTGATTTATCTGAACAAAGAAATACAACGGCCCGCACAATCCGGGCCGTTGTTAAACACTGTCTCTTTTTCGGGACGGGTGAATCTTTGGTGATGAAAGGGTAAGACCATGAAAACAAACCGCCTTATCACAACTGTGGATGCTCACATCGGTGGCGAAGTTAGCCGCGTGATCACTGGTGGTGTGATTGATCTGCCCGGCAAGACAATGTCCGAGAAGCTTCACCACATAAACAATGTTGATGACAGCCTGCGCCGGTTTGTATTGCACGAGCCGCGAGGCGGCGTCGACAAAACCACCAACCTTGTGGTGCCGCCAACGCGCGATGATGCGGATGTGGGGTTTTTTCCGATGGAGGCCAATGGCTGCTATCCGATGTCGGGAGCCAACGCAATTTGCGTCGTAACGGCGTTGCTTGAAACAGGTACCTTGCCGATGGTCGAACCCGAAACTCTGGTTCGACTGGACACGGCAGCCGGGTTGATCGATGTGAAAGTGCGATGCGAGAACGGCAATGCTATTGCCTGTACTGTCAGCACGCCCGCATCATTCCCGGTCCACCTTGATCACCCGATAGAAGTCGAGAGCCACGGGACCCTGTTCACTGATGTAGGGTGGGGCGGTTGGTACTACGGCTTTGTCGATGCTCGTAAACTTGGGTTTTCGATCCGCCCTGACGAAGCACGGGACATCGCGGCAGTGTTGCGCAAGGTTGGCACCGCTTTGAAAGAGCAGGTCAGCATCAGCCATCCCTATGATGAGGCGATCAACAAAATTGATTTGGGTGCTTTCCCGTTCATGACACTTGACCCAGAAGAAGGATCCAACATCCATCGCTTTGCCAATATGATGCCCGGTGGGCGCATTGATCGTTCCCCTTGTGGCACCGGTGCTGCCGCCCGCGCCGCGATCCTGCATGCACGCGGAAAAATGAAGCTGAACGAAGAACATATCGCCCTGTCCATCACCAACGGCGAATTCAAAATGCTCCTGCGGGAAAAGCAAACCATCCAGGGAACCGACGTCGTATTTCCCGAAATTACTGGGCGTGCCTTCATCTACGGCACCAGCCAATTGTTCGTGAACCCTGAAGATCCGTATCAGATGGGTATTAGCCTGTCAGATATGTGGGGCGAAGCCGCGCGCGGCTGCTAATTCAGTTACACGGCAAAGAGAGACTGCGTTATGACAAGTTTTAGGCCTAAGAACCGGGCTCAGCCGCAACCGGATATGCTCGCTCTTCGTCGCGACTTTCATCAACATCCTGAGCTGGGGTTTCAGGAGGAACACACAAAGGCGAAGATTGCCCAATATCTGCGCGCCCTTGGGCTTGAAGTACATGAAGGTGCAGGTGTGGTTGGCGTGTTGAAAGCGGGTAGCGGAAATCGCGCAATCGGTTTGCGCGCCGATATGGACGCGCTGCCAATCCACGAAGCCAGCCCACATGACTATGTCTCGCGGCACTCTGGGGTGATGCACGCTTGTGGTCACGATGGTCACATGGCTATGTTGCTGGGTGCGGCGGAGAAGCTGACGCTCAATCCCGAATTTGACGGCACCGTGGTTTTTATCTTTCAGCCAAATGAGGAACATGGGTTGGGAGCGTGCGCCATGATCGACGAGGGCGTGCTGGAGCGTTTCCCGATTGACGAGATTTATGCCATTCACAACCTGCCCGGCGCGCCGTTGGGTCAGGTTTCGACCCGGGTTGGTCAGATTTGCGCCAGCGAAAGCCTGTTTGAGATTGCTATTTACGGTCAGGGCGGACATGCTTCAATGCCACATGTCGGCGTGGATGCCATCACGGTGGGCGCTGAAATGGTCACGGCGCTGCAAATGATCGTCTCGCGCAAACTGACGCCCGCCGCCGGGGCCGTGGTCTCGGTTACGGAATTCCTCACCGATGGACAACGCAACGTGCTGCCTGGCAAAGCTGTTCTGAAAGGTGATGTTCGGGCGTGCCTGCCCGAGGATCGTATAAACATCGAACGCTTTATGCGCCAGATCGTCACTGGAATCGCCGCCGCACATGGTATCACAGTCGAGATGTCTTTTAAGGCTGAGTTCATCGAAACCATCAATGCGCCCGGCCCCACCGACGCGGTGGCCCGGGTAGGTCGTGCCCTGAATCTGGAGACCGTTCCCGACAGGACACCGATGAGTTTCTCAGAGGATTTTGCCCACTTCTGCGCAGCCGTTCCTGGGTGTTTCCTTCTCTTAGGGAATGGTGAAAACGGCGCTTATGGGCGCCCTTTGCATTCCTCCGATTATGACTTCAACGATGCCCTTTTGCCGATTGGGTCTGCCTTATGGGTAGAACTGGTCCGTGATCGTCTCCCAAGCCGAAAGATACACTGATGTCTGATTTACTCCCCCCCGCCAAAATTGCTCACATCGCAGCGACGATGCGCGATGGCGATGCTGCCTTTCACGTAATCTCTCCAGAGGATTTCGCCAATTCCCGCGCAGAGATCACTCAGTGGGAAGGCTATGCCCCAACGCCATTGGTCTCCTTTGCCTCCCTGGCAAAGGAAATTGGGGTCGGCGAAGTGCTCTACAAGGATGAAGGCTCTCGCTTTGGCCTTGGTAGCTTCAAGGCACTTGGCGGATCTTACGCAGCACAGCGCGTGTTGCAACGCCAGATATCTGAAAAACTGGGCCAGGAGGTCACGCTCGCCGATATCCGTAATGGCATCTACAAAGAGGAAGCGGCCCGGATTACCCTAGTTTCTGCCACCGATGGCAATCATGGCCGCTCGCTCGCATGGGGTTGCCAGCGCTTTGGTGCTCCTTGCCGGATTTATATCCACGCCGAAGTGAGCGAAGGGCGTGCCAAGGCCATGCGTGATCTCGGCGCGGAAGTCATTCGCATTCGTGGTGGTTATGATGAATCTGTTCTCCTGGCCAAGAAAGAAGCTGAGGAGAATGACTGGTTCGTGGTTTCTGATACCTCCTGGCTGGGCTACTCAGAGCCGCCACGCGACGTGATGGCGGGCTATGGCGTGATGACACAGGAAATTTTCGACGCTCTGGATCATGCGCCCAGTCACGTGTTCCTTCAGGGCGGCGTTGGCGGTTTGGCGGCGGGTGTCATCGCAGGCCTACGCCAGCACTGGGGCAAAGAAGGCCCCCGTGTTATTATCGTAGAGCCAGAGCTTGCGGCCTGCCTGTTTGAAAGCGGCCGCAACGGTGAGGTCACCAATTTTGCGATAGAGGAAGAAACCCTGATGGCCGGGCTTTCTTGCGGTGAACCCTCGGGCATGGCCTGGGAAATCCTTGCAGAGGAAGCGTCCGATTTCCTCACCATTCCTGAAGGCATTGTCGCACCGACCGTGCGCCTGCTGGCCCGCCCTTTAGAAGGCGACGCCACGATAGAAGCCGGAGAGAGCGCGGTCGCCGGACTTGCCGCCCTGATCGCTGTGCGTCAGGACGCCGAACTCTCGGACAAGCTAGGGCTTGATGCCCGGTCCCGTGTTTTGCTGATCGGATCGGAAGGGGTCACCGATCCGGCGATCTTTGAGCAAATCATGCAAGGAAAAGTCGCTGTGTAGTGCAGTCGCGCATGAAGAGGCCGGGCCAATGCAGCTAATCTACACAGGATCAAGATCATGAAAAAGCAACTTCCTTCCCATGCACAGGTTGTCATCATTGGCGGCGGTATTCACGGCTGTTCGGTCGCCTATCATCTGGCCAAGGAGGGTTGGACCGATGTTGCTCTGCTGGAACGCAAGCAACTGACCAGTGGCACCACATGGCATGCTGCCGGGTTGGTCGGGCAGCTTCAGGGCAGCCACGCCACTACGGCTTTTGCAAAATACGGCATCGAATTGCTGGAAGAGATCGAGGCGGAAACCGGTCAAAACCCAGGATACCGGCGGTCAGGTTCAATCTCGATCGCGACAACTGACGAACGCATGGCCGAATTGAAACGCAAGTCGGATTTTGCCTCGCTTTTTGGCATCGACGCCAACTATCTAAGTACGCCCGAGATTGAAGAACGCTGGCCGTTGATGAACCCTGATGGCGTGCTGGGCGGCATCTATATGCCCAGCGATGGGTCGGCCAACCCGATTGATCTGACCGCAGCGTTGGCCAAGGGCGCACGTCAGCGCGGTGCTACGATCATGGAGCACACCAAGGTGGAAGAAATTCTTGTCACCGAAGAGCGCGCCAGCGGTGTGCGCACGGATCGCGGCACGATCACGGCTGATTTTGTTGTCAATTGCGCGGGGATGTGGGCGCGGGATATTGGACAACAGAACGGCGTTGGCGTTCCACTGCACGCCTGCGAGCACTACTATCTTGTAACCGAAGCGATCAAGGACCTGCCCAGCGACCTGCCGGTGCTGCGCTCTTATTGCGATGGGACTTATTTTAAGGAAGACGCAGGCAAGCTACTGTTCGGTTTTGCCCATAACCACGCCAAACCCTGGGGCATGGAGGGTATCTCAGAAGCCTTCTGTTTTGACTCGCTGCCCTTTGTCGAAGACGATGTGATGGATGTTCTGGAACTGGCGATGAACAGGGTGCCTCTGTTGCAGGAAACAGGCATCCGCACCTTCTTCAATGGCCCGGAAAGCTACTCTTACGATGGGCGCTTTACGTTGGGCGAAGCGCCGGACGTCAAGAATTATTTTATCCTGGCTGGCGTGAACTCGACCGGTATTCAATCCGGTTCGGGCGCAGGACGTGCACTCGCACAATGGATCATGAGGGGTCATCCTCCAATTGATCTGAGTGAAATGGATCCCAGCCGCTGTGAAGAATTTCAGGCGCGCGATGCCTATCTGCAAAACCGCTGCCCCGAAACGCTGGTGCTGACCTATGCCATGCACTGGCCCAACCGTCAGCGTGAAACGGTTCGCAACCTGCGCAGGTCGCCATTCTATCATGCGATGAAGGCGCGCGGTGCATTCTTTACTGAAATCCAAGGCTGGGAACGTCCCGGCTGGTTTGCGCCCGAAGGTGTCGAGCCAAAGATCAAATACAGCTTTGGCCGCCAGAACTGGTTTGACTATGCGCAGGCAGAACAAAGGGCCGCCCGCGAAAATGTGGCGATGATCGACTACACCATGCTGGGCAAGTTGATGGTCGAAGGCCCGGATGCAGAGGCGTTCTTGCAGCGGGTCTGTACCAACAATATGGCAATGTCGGTGGGGCGTGTGGCCTATTCCCTGATGCTGAACGAACGCGGCGGTATAGAAAGTGATGTGACTATTGCGCGGCATGCCAAAAATGCCTTCATGGTGATGAGTTCGATCTCGCACACGCGCCGCGACTATCTTTACCTGCGCAACCATCTGCTGCCCGGAGAAGACGTGCGCCTACGAGATGTGACCTCGGGGTTTGGGGTACTTGCCATCATGGGTCCGAAAAGCCGAGACCTCTTGGCGGCAGTCTGCGACGTGGACGTCACGAACGCCGCGTTCCCGTTCAACAGCTTTCAGGAGCTCTACATCGGGCACGCCCGCGTAAAAGCACAGCGCTTGTCCTATTCCGGTGAATTGGGTTGGGAAATTTTTGTGACGCCGGACTTTGCCGAGCATGTTTTTGACGTTCTTTACGAGGCGGGGCAGGCATTCGGCTTGCGTTTGATTGGTGGCGAGGCCTTGAATGCGCTGCGGATCGAAAAAGGGTTTGTGCATTGGGGCCAAGACATGGCCTATACCGAAGCGCCGCATCAACTGGCGCTAGGGTTTGCCTGCAAACCAAACAAGCCTGTTTCCTTTATTGGGCGTGACGCCTATCTGGCGCGTAAAGAAGAGGGCAAAGGCCCTTTCCTGTGCTCGATCAAGCTGCGTGATCCCGACCCGATCCTGCATCACAATGAACCGGTCCTGCGTAACGGCGAGGTTGTTGGGTATGTGACTGCGGGGGCTTATGGATACACCACAGCTAGTGCAGTTGGCTTGTGTTTGGTGTCGCTGCCAGATGGTGAAGCAGATGTGGACACTCTCGAAACCGGTGAATTCGCCGTTGTGGTGGAAGGCGTAACTTTCAATGCCGATGTCAGTTTGGCACCCTTCTACGATCCCAAGAGTAAAAATATGCTTGGATAGTGAATGGGACGTTAAAAACAATGTACGGTTTCTGTCTAAAAGACTTTTACATCGTGATCGCCGCGCGTGAATAATGTGAATATGGCAAGGCAGTCGTGGTAGAAAGTTCATCAGCAATTGCAAATGATATTCTCGGAGCCACCCTTCCTACGGTGGACGATGCGGGTCACTTCGCGGCTTTCCAAAATTCAGAAGGATACTCAGCCGCGATCAGAGGTTGGCTAACTGTTCGATAGGTTCAAATTCGGCAAGCAATGCAACGGTGCTCGCCGAAAGCGGACATTCGAATAAACGCACCGAAATAGCGCTTTGTCCGCAAAGCTGACAGCTTAATTCCTAACAGTGGAGGTCCCCAATGTGGGGGAAAGTTGCCATCTGATTGTTTGTTGTAGTTATAATTTTGCCGGGCCGACACTATCAAATTGGGCTTAATGTGGCTGTTTGTAGTACCCAGGTTGAATGGCCGCTGACCAACGCAAAACACGGACAGGTTTTTTCTTGGCATGTGGGAAAGCCGCGAGCGTTTACTCAAGGCCCATACAGCTCGCATAATAACTTACTGTAGCGGGCCAATCCGAGAAAATTCCCGTTACCCCAACATCCTGCGCGAGCACGTCAATCACCTGATACATCATTCCGTCCGAATTAATGACATCCCTGATGGACTGGTAATACCAACCGCCGCCACTTTGCAAAGGCCCAGAACGTTCCATTGTCCAAGTAATAATTTTTAACCCAGCCTCACGCGCTTTGACCGCATATTCCGAAGGGACGATATTTCCGTCCTCAAGCTTCAACAACACCCAAATTGGAGGGGCGAGGTAATTGACTCCCATAGCCTTTAGATCGTTCATCTGGTGGACCCAAGTATCGGGATTGTTGGAATTCCAGCCGCTGGCTCTAAAGCTGCCATCTAAGTAGACGGCTTGTTTACCAAACTCAGGCTCGTTCTTTATCCAATACAGAATATCATCAAGGTTGAACGACTGTGCCCACACGTCTGATGCTGGAATGTTAGCCGATTTGTATTCATCAATCATCTTTTGCGCGTAGTCTTCTTGAGTGAAACCGTCGTAAGGCATTTTGACGGCGGCACTTTTAAGCTCTGGCATAAATTTTGTGCCGAGTGATTTGAACAGCGTAATCGACTCCGCATGGGTCATTAATTCACCGCCATCAGCGGCGTAAAGATCCGTGCGCCAGCCAGCGGTGCCATCCATGTACTCTTTGATTGTCAGTGCTTTGACATTCGCTGCATCCATCTTGCCAGTCAGGGCCTTGAACTCAGCCAGTGTGATGTCCGAGGTCCTGCATTCGGCATTGGCCCTCCCGTCGTGTTCGGCTGAAGTGAAACCAACCGTGCATTTAGCCGCTAAATTAGTTGCCAAGATGTCAGTTGTTGTGTGCAGATCGTTCTGTGCGTGACGGCAAACGAGTTGTTTGTCTGAGGTGAAGGTCACGTCACACTCAAGGATGCCAGCGCCCATGCGAGATGCTGCCACGTTGCTTTCGACAGTATGCTCGGGGAACTGCATTGGTGCGCCACGATGCCCGATAGAGAAGTTGGTACGTTTCACTGGATCATTTGCGCAGGACATTAGTTTATTTTTGAGAAGGCCAGGTTCCAACAGGTCTATCAAGTAGAGTGGCCGTGGCCCCGTCGTTATAGGATCAGCAATTACGGGTGTGGCAACAGTAAGAACTAAAAGAATTGGTTTAAACACGTTGGGACCTCTCCAAACTGGATGCAGCCGAATATAACCCATTAAAATTTTGAACGAAGCATTCATTTGCCGAATATGTTTGTCGTCTGCCATACGGAACTTTTCTGCCATTCGACAGACGGCGCTGAAAGACCGGTCAAGGGTCAATTGGGAAATCAGCTAGTGCTAAAACTAAATTTTTCAGATTTCTATTCTGGCGTGGCAGCAAAAACCATTATTCCAAGTTCGCAAAGTCCAAATCTGTTCCGGCTGACCGCGTCCCGATTGAACGCTGTCCAATCTAAAGTTGGCCATTTAGAATCTGCGAAATTGGACACGAACATACTTAAAGTATAAGGTTGAACGTGTTGATAAGAGGTAATTCACGCGCGCGTATTCCGGTTAAATCAAACAGCGCATTACCTAAGGCTGGCATGGATGGGGGAGTGCCAGGTTCGCCCGCACCACCAATAAACGGGTTGTTCTCAAGGAGGCGAACCTCGAATTTCGGAGCGGTGTGCATTCGCACCGCGTCGTAGTCGTTAAAGTTCTCTTGCTGAGCTATACCATCTGAGAAAGTGATTTCACCCTGCATTGCGGCGGACAGGCCGTAGACTACGCCAGATGTCATTTGTGCTTCGACAATTTTCGGGTCTAGGACCACGCCTAAATCGGCGGCGATCCAACATTTGTTGATCTTGATGCCGCTGCCAGTATCTTCAACTTCAATGACTTGAGCAACGGGTGTGCCAAAAGAATGCGTAAAGGCAACGCCGCGACCAATTCCGTCAGGCGTGCTTCCTGTCCAACCTGACATTTCCCCCACTGCTTCAATAACTGCTGTGGAAGGTGCGTGTTCGGCGCCGGCCAAATCAAGACGGAACTGCAGTGGATCTGCGCCTGCGGTATGAGCCAGCTCGTCGATGAAAGTGTCAAAAATAAATCCATTCACAGAAGCGCCAACAGAACGCCAGAACCCCAAAGGCACGTCTATATCGGTTAAATGGCCAGCAATGCGGAAATTTGGAATACCATAAGGTTGGTCTGCAGCACCTTCAACGTGCAACCGGTCTGGGCCTGGAGGAATAGATCCTTGTTGACGCAGTGATGAGATGTGAAAAACTGAAGGCCCTGCAATTTTACCGTCAACAACCGCCGCCCTACCGTCTTTTACGACACCACGGAATCGCGCGAAGATTGCCGGTCGGAAAAAGTCATTGCGGATGTCTTCTTCGCGACTCCACGCCATGCGGATCGGCGTGTTGGGTAACGCTTTGGCAATAAGTGCGGCTTGGACTGAAAAGTCGCTTTCGCCGCGTCGTCCAAAAGCACCACCCATCATGGTTGTGTTGATGGTCACTTGCGCTGGTTCAAGTCCAACGGCTTTGGCGCACGCATCACGGGTGGCGGTTGGCGATTGATTGCCAGACCACACTTCAAGGGTATCACCTTTAAAATGTGCCGTGGTCGTCATCGGTTCCATCGTTGTATGTGCAAGCCAAGGCACATAGTATTCGGCCATCACCTCGGTGCCTGAAACCACGGCAGTCACATCGCCATCATCGCGAACCACACTGTTAGGTTCGTCATCCAGCGATGCCACGATAGCAGCTCGCAGTGCGGTGGTATCAGCAGGATAGGCCGCTTGAGCCCATATAACGTCAACCGCCTCTGCTGCTTGGATTGCTAACCATGTGTTCGTTGCAATTACCGCAATGCCGTCTCCCATATTAATGATAGCTTCAACGCCATCCATCTCCTTTGCAACTGTGTCGTCATAGCTGATCATACCATTGCGTGTAGGACTCATCCGGACGGTTGCAAATTTCATACCGTCTATCTTCACATCGGTTGCGTATTGGGCTGTACCAGTTGCTTTCCCAACCATATCAAAGCGCGGCATCGGTTTACCAAGGTATTTCCACGTAGATTTATCACGCAGTTTAACGTCTGGTGGCGTCACATCACGTGCGGCTTCCACCAGATCACTGTATGGAATGTGTGTGCCGTCGGGTGTAATTACGGCGCTGTCCTGAGTGGTAAGTTCAGCAACGTCCACCTCAAGTTGTTTCGCTGCTGCAATCTTAAGCGTTTCACGCGCGGACGCACCCGCACGGCGCATTCGTTCGTAAAAATCCTTCATCGAGGTTGAGCCGCCAGTCCCTTGCAGGTCAAGCAATTTGCCAACTTTGCCTACCTGTTGGCGGAGGCCATGTTTGAACGGTGTATCTTTGTAATGCGCACCAGGAATGGCAAAACCTAGAAAGACAGAGTTGTAATAGGCTTGTGCAGGAGGACCATGAAGCACGGAGATATCTTCCCAAGCGACATCTAATTCTTCAGCGGCCAAGGCTGCCAGCGTTGTCTGCACACCCTGGCCCATTTCGGCACGAGGTGTGATCAGTGTGATGCCATCTTGGGTGATCAAAACGAAGGGATTTAGTGTGACCTCACCATCACCGGCTACCAGCGGGTTTGGCGCATCTTTGTTGACTTGATAAATGCCAAACGCGACGCCGCCAACGATTGCGGCAGAGCCGATCAGAAAACTACGGCGTGCGATTGTTTTAGTGCGTCCCATTTTTACACCTTTTGTGCGATGCGATGCGCTGCATCTTTGATTGCTGCCCGAATGCGTGGGTAGGTGCCACAACGGCACAGATTCCCCTGCATGGCATCGTCGATGTCTTGATCCGTAGGCTCGGGGATTTCGTCAAGTAAGGCGGATGCGTTCATGATCTGACCTGATTGGCAGTACCCGCATTGAGCTACCTGATGATCTACCCATACCTGTTGGATTGTTGCCATATTGTCGGGCGCGCCAAGACCTTCAATCGTTGTCACGTGGCCCCAGACATCCGCCAGTGCGACTTGGCAGGAACGCACGGCTTCACCATCAATGTGGACTGTGCAGGCGCCACACGCCGCAACACCGCAGCCAAATTTTGTGCCCGTCAGGCCTATCTCATCACGCAAAATCCAAAGGAGTGGGACATTATCAGGCAATGAGACATCGTATGTAATTCCGTTAACCGTGAGTTTATTTGGCATTTTTACTTTTTCTCTTTAATCGAATACGTCAATTAGAGCTACATAGACGCTTTTAAATTTTGCGAGCTTAGTGAAAGCCCAAGCCAACGTGATCAAAATGGTTTCATTCAGCCACTCCCTGCTGATTTTGTGATCTCACAATAACGGGTCTCATCAAGACCTTTTTCATGTTCATCCGTGTTATTTGGATAATCCTCCAGATGTTCGAATTTACTTTCAAATGAACATTCACGCGTAGTATTTTGATGAATTTGGAGGTGATCATGAACGGAAAAACACTTCTGCCCCATGTATCGGAAATACTTAACTAATCTAAAATTAGGAATAGTGGGCTGCTTCGTGAAAACAGGCCCACGTTTTTGGTGCGCCAAAACAAACCGACAGGTATCCCCGTTCGTTCGCCATCACTCCCACGGCAACCCAATTATTTTGGTCAGGAGCCTAGACCCTAACAACCTGATCCAACAACAAACTGTTGCAATCAATAAGTATCACACTTTAATATTCTACAGGCCAATGCAGAATTTAAACCTCCGGCTTGGTCAATTTTGGTTTTTAAAATTTAAAAATTTTCTTTTTTTAACGCTACATACAAGGTATTCAAATGGA
>ENA-UZXD01004380-UZXD01004380.1-metagenome-genome-assembly--contig:-Day-3-50m-contig-4380_pt1 | contig 26627 bp, 23 predicted proteins | sample MGYA00260344_ERZ794904 | MGnify/ENA metagenome assembly ERZ794904 | reverse complement strand
GCCAAAAAGAAAGCCGAAGCTAAGCAACTGGCGGATGCTAAAAAGAAAGCCGAAGCTAAACAATTGGCAGATGCCAAAAAATTGGCCAAAGCCAAAGAGCAGGCAAAGTTGGAAGCTCAAAAAGAGGCTGAGGCTGAAGCCCAGCGCCAAGCTGAGTTAGTCATAGAACAGCAGCGTGAAGCTCAGGCTAAAGTGGAGGCCGAGGAGTTGGCTGCCCTCAGTGACGAGCTGGACTCATCGTTGGAGGAAGAGTTGGCATATCAAGAAGGTGTCACCAACGCGCAAGCAGTGGCTTCAGCAACGGCCTATGTCCACGATGAAGTGCGTAAACGTTGGAAGCGGCCACCGGATGCTCGCAATGGTATGTTTGTTGAAGTTAGGATTCGCTTGGTGCCTACTGGTGAAGTGATTAGTGTTGAGGTTGTTAGCCGTGATGCGACGGATGCTTTGGTATCATCAGTTAAAAATGCCGTGTTAAAAGTGGGGCGCTTTGATAAGCTAGCACAATTGAATACGCAACTTTTTGATGCAAATTTTCGCCAGTTCAAAATACGATTTAGACCGGAAGATTTGAGATTATGAAAAAGCTTAAAACATGTCTAGGGTTGGTCCTAGCATTATTACTATCGAACTTATCAGTGGCTTCTGAGCTGGTCATAGAAATCACATCTGGTGTGGACAATCCCGTGCCTATAGCGGTTGTCCCTTTTGCCTGGGCTGGTAATAAGGCTTTGCCACAAGATGTGGCCAGTGTCATCGAATCCGATCTGGAACGAAGTGGGCAATTTAATGCCTTAAAGCGCTCGGCTATGTTGAGTTTTCCCAGTACGGAAGAAACAGTGCACTTTCGAGATTGGCGTTATCTGGCAACAGAATATTTAGTTATTGGCCAGGTTTTTCAGACGGAAAAAGGTTTCCGTGTGGAGTATAAGTTGTTTGATGTCGTTAAACAAAAGGTGATGGTCAGCGGTAATTTTAGCGGCGGCCGTGATCATTTACGCGCCTTATCACATAGTGTCAGTGATGCCGTGTATGAAGCTTTAACTGGCTTACGTGGTGCTTTCCGTACACGGGTGGCCTACGTGGCGGCCGAGAAAAAGGTGAATCCCAACTATTATCATTTACTGGTTGCAGATGCTGATGGTCACAACGCCAAAGTGATTTTAGAATCCAAACAGCCCATCATGTCTCCAAGCTGGTCTAGAGATGCGAGCAAGATTGCATACGTGTCTTTTGAGACGAACCGCCCGGCTATTTATATTCAAGATTTACGCACTGGTGAGCGTAATCGTATCAAATCATTCAAAGGCCTAAATGGTGCGCCCTCGTGGTCCCCTGATGGCAAAAAATTGGCTCTGGTATTGTCCAAAGACGGCAATGCTGAGATTTATGTTTTGCATTTAGAAACGAATAAGTTACAGCGCATTACTAAGCATTATGGCATCGATACTGAGCCCTCGTGGACTGTTGATGGCAAAAGTATTATTTTTACCTCTGATCGGGGTGGTAAGCCACAGATCTATCAAGTGGAATTGGCGACTAAATGGGTAGAACGTTTAACCTTTGATGGTGATTATAATGCGCGAGGCAGTTTGACTTATGATGGACGGTTTTTGGTATTGGTGAGTCGCCATGATGGTCGTTTCCATATAGCCGTGCAAGACCTTAAGCGCGGCACCATGAGCACGTTGACCCAGTCCAGCCTAGACGAATCGCCCACTGTGGCGCCAAATGGTTCGATGGTTTTATATGCTACAGAATCTGGCGGGCAGGACATTCTGGCCGCTGTGTCCATTGATGGTCGAGTAAAGTATAAGTTGCCAGCGACATCCGGTGTGGTAAGAGAGCCTGCCTGGTCGCCATACCTAAGTGATTAATAGAAATTAAAGATTTAAGTTGCTATTAAGAGATTAACTTGTGAAACAGCCATTGCCTGCTAGAATTATTAGCAAAAATGGGGTTGTTTCTAGATCAACTTAGGGGTATATCCCCTAGTTAGGAGGCCGCGTTGTGTGCTACAATTGGCCCCGAATTTTTACCGTTGGCCCATTTAAATAGGAGCATCAAAATGCGCATGGGAAACCGAAGCAAAATACTAGCCGCAGGCTTCATGATGACACTGCTGGCTGCATGTAGTAACCAAGATACCACTACAGATAGTTCCGCTAGTACGCAAGCCGCAGTTAGCGGTGCAGAAACAACAGCTGCCGATCAACTAACTGCTGAACAAGAGGCCAATAAACAGGCTGCTGCTGCCGCAGAACAAGCGGCTATTGAAGCGGCTAAGGCGCAAGCTGAAGCTGAGGCCGAAGCTGAAGCCGCCGCTGTCGCCGCTGCAGAACAGGCCGAACAAGCCGCCCAAGCTGCTCAGGCTGCTCAGGCTGCCCAAGCTGCTCAGGCTGCCCAAGCCGCTGAAGCTGCTCAAGAAAAATCTATTGAAGCAACTAAGGCATTAGCCCATATTATTTACTTTGATTTTGATCAGTCCACTATACGGGCTGAATTCCGTGAAGTGTTAAACGGCCATGCTGCATTTTTGGCCCAAAATCCTGGGGCCCGTATTGTGCTCGAAGGCCATGCTGATGAACGCGGAACTCGTGAATACAACATGGCGCTAGGAGAGCGTCGTGGTAACTCTGTTAGTCGTTACCTAGTGGTTCAAGGTGTCTCTGTCGATGCGATCGAAGTGGTTAGCTTTGGTGAGGAACGTCCAGTAAACGAGGGTCACAACGAGTCTTCTTGGTCTGAAAATCGTCGTGTCGAGATTCGTTACGCTACTTACCAGTAAGCCAGAGGCACCGTCACAAGCCTGCCCACTCTGGTTGGCTTTACCTCGGTATATGTGATTGTTGTTATACCATCGTTCTGGCCCGCTGGAGCGGTGGTTTTGTTTTTTTAAGGGAAGTGATCCATGCATTTCATAAAATTCTCTAAGGCGACTAAAACTGGCCTTTATGCCTGTCTTTTCTGTTTTAGCCTGCCGCTGTCTGCTGATACAAAAGTATTGGTGCCAATAGAAGACCTTTCTGAACCTACCCCTGCCGCACAAATTCAAGCCCGGGCACAACAGCAGACACAACAGCAGACACAACAGCAAAACGCCAATACTGAGTTATTCATGTTATTGGAGTCATTACAGCAAGAAGTGGCTTCAATACGAGGGCAGATGGAAGAACTGACTTTTAAGTTGCGCCGCATGGAGCAAAATCAAAAAGACCGTTACATGGACTTGGATCGCCGGATTGCCGATCTAAATGCAAAAACAGCCGTACTGGCAACGCCAAAGCCGTTAGCAACGCCGACTGTTGAGCCTTCGACACCGGTTGAAACCACGCAACCGAAGGTTGAGGTGCCAGTGGTCGACCCGGCACAGCAACAAGCCGATTACAAAGCCGCTTTTAACCTGATTCGCAGTAAGGAATACAAGCAGGCTGTTGATGCATTGCAGATGTTTGTTGCCAATTATCCCAATGGTGCGCTGACCGGAAACGCTTACTATTGGTTAGGTGAAGTTTATATGGTTGAGCGTCAAACAGAATTAGCGATCGATCAATTTAGTAAGGTCATTAGCCAGTTCCCAGAGCACCGTAAAGTGCCTGATGCCATGTATAAAGCTGGCCGTGCTTGGGTTAAGTTGGGTGATACGGTGAAAGGGCAGCGCTTATTAGACCGGGTTATCGAATTATACCCGGATAGCTCTTCCGCTCGCTTAGCGCGAGAATTGAAGTGACTCTAAAAATTTAGCCATAGGGCCAACCAAGCCGGTAACGAGTTAGAGATGGATACTATGACCACAGCTCAAAATGACAGCGTATTAATGAGCGAACAAGATATAGCCGATCGCGTGCTAGTACAAGAACACCTAGCCCATGAACACCTTGCTAAGCAGCATGATGCGAATAATACTTCGGCTATTAAGGCGCGTATTAAACGTCTTCTGCAAGAGCAAAACGCCAGTTTAGTCGCGCACTATTACACGGATGCGGTATTGCAGGAGCTGGCCGATGAAACTGGTGGCTGTGTATCGGACTCTTTGGAAATGGCCAAATACGGTAATCAAAGCAGCGCTTCGACCCTAGTGGTAGCCGGTGTTCATTTCATGGGCGAGACGGCTAAGATTTTGAATCCAGAAAAGCGCATTTTGGTGCCAACGCTGGAAGCCACCTGTTCGCTGGATATTGGCTGTCCTGCGGCCGAGTTTAGTGCTTTTTGTGATGCTCATCCGGATCACACGGTGGTTGTCTATGCGAATACATCAGCGGCGGTTAAAGCCCGTGCCGATTGGGTTGTTACCTCGGGCATTGCGCTACAGGTGGTCGAACATCTGGCGGCGGAAGGTAAGCCCATTATTTGGGGGCCAGACCAACACCTTGGGCGCTATATCGCCAATCAAACAGGCGTTGATATGGTGTTATGGCAGGGTTCTTGTATTGTTCACGAAGAGTTTAAGGTCAAAGGTATTGATAACCTTAAACACATCTACCCTGATGCCGCCGTATTGGTGCACCCAGAATCACCTCAAGCTATGGTGGATATTGCCGATGCTGTTGGCTCAACTACGCAGTTGATTAAAGCCGCGCAGAAAATGCCGAATGAACATTTCATTGTAGCTACTGACCGTGGCATCTTTTATAAGATGCAACAGGCCGCCCCAGGCAAAACATTTTTAGAGGCACCAACCGGTGGCAGTGGAGCTACTTGTCGTAGTTGCGCCCATTGCCCATGGATGGCCATGAATGATTTGAAAAAAATCGAGCATGTGCTGCGCACGGGTGCCAACGAAATTCGTATTGATCCCTCTTTGCGGGCGGCAGCTTATAAGCCGTTAAAGCGTTTAATCGATTTCCAGCCCAAGTAACTTCAGCTGCTTGATATCTGAAGTGAAGTGCCTGTAAAGTGTTACTATGACGCAACTGATAGGTTAAGTTTAGGTTGGTGAGGGTGTTTCTTTGTTCTCGCCAGACGCAATATTTTTGATCATGAAGCCTTACGCAAGGTCGCCGTTTTACAAGCTGTTGGCTGTTTCTTTCAAGGCTTTTGCCTGGGCTTGAATGTGTTTGAGCTGTTGACGTTGCTGGTCGCTAGTCGTCGTCAATTGCTCACCTAGCAGAGCCTGTTCTTGGGCCAGTTCAAATTCGGCGCGCAAAAGATGCCACTGGGCTTTAGCGATGCGGTGCTCGGTGAAGTCGGCGGTTTGCCCACGCCAATCGGCCAACAGTTGCCAGCCGCCGATCCAGTCGGGTTGGGCTTGTATTAATTGGTTTAATTGCTGGTAGGCTTTATCCATATCTTTGATGGCCGCATAAGCTAAGGCCTGATAATACCTAGACAAGTTTTGGTGCAGCCCTAAGTCAGCATATTCTTGACTGATTTCTATCACTTGTTGGTATTGGCCTTGCATCAGCAATGCCCTTAGCCATTGGTTCCAAATGAAGGGTTGCGTTGGTCGTTCTGTTGCCAAACCCTCAAGTAGGTCGCCGGCCTCTAACCACTGCTGTTGTTTCATTAACAGCATGGCTTCTGCAAATTGCAGATACAAAGCGTAGTGGTCTGCTAGAGGGTCAAGTCGTTTACTAACATCTTCTAATGATTGTTTGGTGGTGTCCGTCAGTTGCGTGGCTAACATGATTCTTAGCAGTTGGAAATCCAATTGATAATGGGGGCTGCTGGGGTGGGCCGAGAGCTGCTCTACGCGCGATGCTATATCTGCGACACGGTGCTCCGAAATTGGATGGCTGCGAGCCCAGGCCCAATTGGGGTCCTGTTCGACAAATGGGGAGTCTAATTGCTTCAAAGCTGAGAGCATTTTATGGGTATCAAAATGACTGGCTTGCATTAAATCCAAACCAACCCGATCGGCTTCTTGTTCATTGGCGCGACTGTAGCTCATTTGTTCATGCATCATGGCGGCATAGGTAGCGTGAAACCCCGCCTCGCCAAGCTGAGCATCAACCTGAGTAGCCAACACCATGGTGGTAAGCAAAGCGCCCAGATAAATGGGGGCTCGACGTTCTTCGCTGGCACGGCGATGGGCGTAATGGCGCTGGCTAATATGGGCAATTTCATGGGCTAGTACAGCCACCAGCTCATCAACATGTTGCATTTTTAGCACTAGCCCCGTGTGTACGCCAATGATACCCCCAGGGGCAGCGAAGGCGTTGATACTACGATCATTAATCAAGAACATTTGTAGTTGCTTATTGGTTAAGCTACTGTGATTGAGCAGTGGGCGTACTAGGTCCGTTAACCACAAACGCACGCCTAAGGCTTGACTACTGGGTAAGCGGTTCAGATTGCCGGCCACCAAGCGCCCAATAAGTTGCTCTTGCTGAGGACTAATCAGGTTACTTTGAGCGTTCTTTATGTCAGGTAGATCGTTAGCGATGACCTGCCCAGCGCCAATTAGGTAGATGATTAAAATCCAAAGGTGGCGCTTGGTATTGGCCAGAGCCACAATGGAGCATAAAAGGGACAACAGACCAAAGAAGCAGGCGCTGGAGTAGGTGTTTGTCATACTTTGCCTTATAATGCCGTGAATCAAACAAGTTTAACGTATTTTCATGAACCAGCAATACCAAACTATCGATACCCGAGGTATGCAGTGCCCATTGCCACTACTCAAGGCTAAACGGGCTATTAGCCAGTTACAATCAGGCGAGCAGTTACTGGTGTTGGTTACGGACCCCTCATCACAACGGGACTTTATCGCTTGGACCGACCTTGCAAAGCATCAGTTGCTCAGTATGGAACAGGTCGGCGACGAATATCATTATCTACTGGCCAAGGCATGATCGCCTTGGTCGACTCTAGGAGCCCCCATGTTTAAAATTTTCCGTGCTTGGTTAGATTACCTATTTGCCGATGAACAGGCATTGTTACTGGTAGTGTTACTGCTAGCCGGTGGACTGGTGCTGGCCATATTCGGGTCTATGCTGGCTCCCGTATTTGCGAGCATGGTTCTGGCTTACCTTACCATGGGTCTGGTGCAATGGTTGGAACGTTTTGGCGTGCGTCATCTGCTGGCTGTGTGGGGTATATATGCGTTATTTTTGGTGGGTTTGGCGGTCATAGTATTGGTATTGGTCCCATTAGTGTGGCGTCAAGCAAGTAGCTTTTTGAGTGAGCTGCCTGCTATGGCAGAAAAGTTACAAGGGGTATTGTTGTTGTTGCCTGATCAGTATCCTCTTCTGGTATCAAAGGAACAGGTACAAACCTTGCTGGACACCATAATGGGCGAGGTAGCCAATAGCGGGCAGTGGATTGTTAGTTATTCTTTAGCATCTATTAGTCAGTCTATTGCTTTACTGATATACCTCATTCTCGTACCCATACTGGTGTTCTTTTTTTTAAAAGATGGCAAATTGATTATGGGCTGGTTTGCTGCTTTTTTACCCAATAGGCGTGTGGTACTTAGTAGTGTTTGGCATGAAATGGATGATCAACTTGCTAATTATGTCCGTGGCAAGGTGGTCGAAATATTGATTGTCGGCACGAGTGCCTATTTTTTATTCCTAGTGTTAGATCTTAATTACGCTGTTTTACTGGCAATTCTGGTTGGTTTCTCGGTATTGATCCCATACATCGGGGCGACCTTGGTAACTATTCCTATTGCACTTGTCGGTTATGTGCAATGGGGCTTGGCTACCGATTTTTATACCTTGATTGTGGCTTACCTGATATTACAGGCCCTAGACGGCAATGTATTGGTGCCATTATTGTTCTCTGAGGCGGTGAACCTGCACCCTGTGGCTATTATCGTGGCTGTGCTGGTTTTTGGTGGCCTCTGGGGATTTTGGGGAGTCTTCTTTGCTATACCCTTGGCCACCTTGTTAAAGGCTATTATTAATGCCTGGCCTAAGCACGAAGCCTTGTAAGTAGCCTAGGGCTTGTTGTTGCGCACGCTGGGTAACTTATCTAAAGTCCTTGTACATAGTTCAGTACCTCTTGCACATGGCCTTTCACCTTCACTTTGCGCCACTCTTTGATCAGTTGGCCTTGGCCATTAATGACAAAGGTGCTGCGTTCAATGCCCAGATATTCTTTGCCATAGAGTTTTTTCAGTTTAATAACATCAAATATGGCACATAATTTTTCGTCCACATCGCTGATCAATTCGAACTGGAAATTTTGTTTAGTTTTGAAGTTTTCATGGCGTTGCATGCTGTCCCGCGATACACCAAATATTTGGCAATTAGCGGCCTTAAAGGCGTCCATGTTTTGGCTAAATTCATTGCCTTCGGTAGTGCAGCCTGGGGTGGCGTCTTTGGGGTAAAAATAGATCACTAGATTTTGTGACTGGTAATCATGATTGTCAAAGGTCTGGTTGCTAGTCATAGGGAGTTGGATATGGGGTAGGGTGTTACCAACTTGTATGCTATTGATTGTCATTATGGTTACTCTCATGGTAAGTGGTTTGTAGTGATTCTAACGCAATTTGTTGCCATTGTGTGACGATTTTCCTGCTACAATTTCCATCATTATTGACATTATTATAGAATGCCATTTCTGGCGTGATGTGTAATGAACCTCTAACGACAATCAGTGTCATATTAACGTGGATTAAATACTCGACAAGGCGATTGATGCGACCTTGTGGTAAACATAGGAAAGACAATGAGACAGCCTATTAGGCATATGTTGGGATTGACCTCAGTACTAGTATTGAGTGCATGCAGTAGTACCGGTGTTTCGGTAACGGGCGAGGATAGCATTTTTCGTAATAAGGAACTCGATTATACTAAAGCCCCATTAATAGAGCGTCTAAATGTGCCAAGTGACTTACAAAACAAGCGCTTACAAAAAGATTTATTAGTTGTGCCTGATGCCGATACGAGCCTCAGTCAGGCTGGCATTACCGTAGCCCCTCGTCCAGCATTTGTGTTTGCTGAGATGGGCAGTCAAAGTACCCAGTTACTAGGTGCCAATCAAGGTAAACATATTGCAGTAAATGGTAATCCTGAGTTGATCTGGCAGCAAGTTGGGCAATTCTGGCAGTTACAAGAAATGCCTTTGGCCGTGGCTGACTCAGCTAGTGGTGTCATGGAAACAGAGTGGGTCCCATTGCCGGGTGTTGACGGTGATCCAGGCGTAGTAGGGGGTTGGTTACGTTCGCTCACTGGGGGTGACGACGACTTGGCCTATAGCAGGGTGCGTACCGAAATGGTGCTTAATGATGCGGGGCTGATTGAGATTAGTTTGGGTTATGTGCAGGCCAGTCATGATGAAGTGGCTAGTGATAAACGACCAGATTGGCAGCAAGAGGGGCATGATGTGGTAGCCAAGTCTGAACTCATGTTTGCCCTATTGCAATACTTGAGTCGCACTGTGCGGGTGGCACATAAATCCACGCAAGACATAAGCCATCAACTTGGGCTGTTGGGCAAAGACCAAAAAGGCCACCCTCTTATTCGTATCGATGAGAGCCAAGCACAAGCCATGAGGTTGTTATTGCAGGCCATGGCTGGTATGGATGTGGGTAGCCATGATGCAGAGTTAGGCAAGATCTATTTTACCCACACAACCCACTTACAAGCTATCGCTGAAGAAGAGCAAGGTAGGGGCATATTAGGCTGGTTTAAAGGGCTGCATTCTGGCAATGATAATCAGCAAGAAAGTGGGCCAATTACCCTTGATATGTCCGTATTTGACGGCAAAAAATCCACCAAAGAAAATGCTCAAGTCATAGTGTATTCGGCTGATAATGTGATGCCATCGGCTTCTGATGACCCAAAAGATCGTAAAGGGTTTAAGATCTGGATGGGTGGTGAAGTGATTTATATATTTGAAGATGAGGACCAAGGTGAAGTGGATGCTGATGGAGTGTATACCTTTACTGGCCATTTTCAACTGCAGTTAACGCCAACTATAAAAGGTGTTTATGCACAGGTATTGAGCTCTAAGGGTACCCATGCTGGCAGAGCTCATGCTGAAGAAATTCTTTGGTTGATAAAGCAGGGCCTGTAAATCGTGCGGGCGGCGTTTTTAGATCTTAGCTCATTGGGGCCATCTGATTTGGATTTGGCGCCCTTAGAGGCGTGTGTTGATGAGATGAGATGTTATCAGCACACGACTTCAGAACAGGTAGTCGGTCGCTTACAAGATATGGATATCGCCATTGTAAACAAAGTCGTGTTAAGTGCTGACTTGCTCCAGCAATTGCCGCAATTGAAGCACATTATTGTGGCCGCCACAGGCACCAATAATATTGATTTGGACTGCGCTAAAGCAAGGGGTATCAGTGTACAAAATTGCCAAGCCTATGGCGTGGATTCGGTGGCTCAACACACCTTAATGCTCATGTTGGCTTTGAGTACCCGCTTATTAGAATATCGTACAGCTATACAAGACGGGCAGTGGAGCCGGAGTCGTAATTTTTGCCTGTTAGACTATCCCGTAGAGAGCCTGGCGGACAAAACCCTGGGTATTGTCGGTTACGGTGAGCTAGGCAAAGGGGTGGCTAAATTGGCCCAAGCTTTCGGCATGCGGATCTTGCTGGCAACTCGGCCTGGACAAGCGAGCTATGGAGAACGTTTGGCCTTGCATGAGATGTTGCCTCAGGTGGATATTCTAAGTTTGCACTGCCCACTTACGCCGGCAACAGCTAATCTTATAGCTTGGCCGCAACTACAAGCGATGAAATCATCGGCGTTATTAATCAATTGCGCGCGCGGTGGTATTGTTAATGAGCTAGACCTTTTGCGAGCCCTAAAAGAACAACAAATAGCTGCTGCGGCTACGGATGTATTAGGGGTCGAACCCCCCCCTAATGATCACCCTTTATTACAATATCAGAAACCCAATCTCATCATCACACCCCACAGTGCTTGGGCAAGTCGCAAAGCTAGGCAAACGATAGTGCAAATATTGGCTGAAAATATCCTTTCTTTGGCCTCTGGCAAGGCTCAATTTGTCGTGCAATAATTGGCCAAGCCCCCGTGCTTTCTGGGCTAGCTGCAATGCAAGTTTTTTCTTAAAAAAAAAGCAGAAAAATAATCCCTAATAGTCTTGACTTTGCTCGGATTTGAATTCGATAAGCCTAAGTTGTTCACATTTAATAAAAAAATTATTTATTACCAATAAAAGTTACCATAAATTGTATTTTAAACAATTGGCTGTCATAACTAACTGAAAAATAACAAGAAAATAAGATGGTCAAAAAATAACCAATTTGTGCAAATACCCATACCTATAGGCTTTTGGACTGATTTCCAAACTGTATTCACAGACTTATCCACAGGTCGTGGGGATAAACTATGGAACCCTTGAGAACATAAGGGGTTGTTGCCGGTTGGCAGGGTAATAAAGCCAATAGTGCGTTTTCTATCTGCAAGATAAATGTGAACTTTGGTATGACAGGTTGTTGAGCCTTTTGTTATACCTGATTTGGTTTCGAAAAAGGCGTTAAAAATGTTGGCATGGGCGCTTCAATTTTCGCACCCCAATAGGAGCGTATAGGGACTCATTATGGTACAAAATCCGGGTAGCAGCATTGGCTGTTAGTCTGCTCTAAAATGCATGCGCAGGGCAGGGTACAGGATTCAGTAGAGTCGTAACGAGGCGTACTAACCTACTTTCATTGTAATGGCCACCTATATGGGGGCAGGGTAACAGTCAGATATATTTCTTGCTGACTTCAGAATTATTGCGAGGGACTATCTGATAGCCCCTCGCTGAATTGGCTGAATATACCTTAATCCGACATAAGTACGGCTGTAGTCATGTTATGCAAGATGCTATCGGTGACCCCACCGAAGGCTTTCTCACGTAAGCGAGAATGCTCATAAGCACCCATAACCAACAGGTCGGCACCCGAGTCGGAGAGAAAATTTAATATTGCGTAGTCGGTCTTAATATTAGCGCTAATATTTTCTAAACTGACATCCAGGCCATGACTTTGTAAATGACGCAACATGTCGGTGCCTGGCTGAGCGTCTTTTTTACTGGAAGACTTTTTGGCATTGACCATCATCAGCGTCACTTTGCCGCGACCTTGCAGCAGGGGGATCGCATCGTGGATGGCGCGGGCGGCTTTTTTGCCACCATCCCATGCAACGACAGCGTTACGATGGGCCATATCGATGCGGCCAATATAAGGCACTACGTATACGGAACGACCTGAGTCAAATAATACGCCTTCAAGCAGGTGATTCATGTAGGCTACATTGTCTTCATCGGGATTCGGTTGGCCTAGAAAAGTAATGTCATTACAACGTGCTTTGTAAGCCATGCGATCTGATGCCCGGGCAGCGGTGGTGTAGATGATTTCACTGTCAAATTCAACGCCGGCTGCTTGGGCGGCTCTTTCAAAATCACATACGGCCGTCTGAGCGGCCGCTTCAACCAATTCTCGTTGCGCTTCACTAATTGCTTTGGGTACTTGAATGCCAATGTAGTTGGCAGTGATGGACTTGAGTGCTAGCGCTACCCCTGTGACGCGGGCCTGTTGGCGCTTAGCTAAAGAAATGGCTGCTTCCGCGCGGTGAGCACAAGCTTCGCTGTTATCCAAATGTACCAAAATATCCTTAACTTGCATGAGTTCTATCTCCTTGCGGGTGGGTGAAATGGACTTGTATATAGTGTTACAAAATACACCCTTATACGAATAGACCTAGGTCAATTGTTGCCCCCTCGAAGTCTTGTCTTTGGTGGTTGGCTTGACCTGTGTCAAAATGCCTGAGGGCTAGGTATTACGATACTTTAGAATGAGCTTATGAAGTGAGCTGAGTGGTTGTTAACTAAGATTTAATAATCGCATTTTGCGGGCTTGGCTGAACTGATTGATTAAAGAGGAATGAAGTTATGTGGGACCAGCGCTATGCTGCCAGCGATTATGTTTACGGCACAGAGCCGAATGATTTTTTACGCCAGCAAGTGCAACACATTCCCATGGGAAAGGTGTTGTGCTTGGCCGACGGTGAGGGTAGAAATTCTGTTTATTTAGCAAGCTTAGGTTATGAGGTGACGGCCGTTGATAGTTCGGCTGTGGGGCTGGAGAAGGCCCACAAGTTGGCGCTAGAAAAAGGCGTCACCATTACTACTGAGGTGGCAGATTTGGCCGGTTATGATTTGGGCCTAAATCAATGGCAGGGCATTGTTTCTATATTTTGTCATTTGCCCCCTCCACTGCGTAAACAAATTCATGCTAATATTGCCGCCGCATTGTCGACGGATGGTGCACTACTTTTGGAAGCTTACACGCCAGAACAGCTAAAGTTTGCTACAGGTGGGCCACCTATAGCGGCCATGATGATGCAAGCAGGCGAGTTACAGAAGGAATTGTCAGATTTGCAGATACGGCTCTGCACTGAATTGCAACGAGAGGTGGTAGAAGGAGCAGGCCATAATGGCACTGGCGCAGTAGTTCAGTTTATTGGCATCAAGCTCAAACCATCAAGTCCATAATCAAGAACTTAAAGTAAGGTGAATGTAAATGAATTTAAAACTAAAGCTGGTATCCTTATTGGTTGCTTTGTTCCTGCCCGTAATGGCATTAGCAGCGCATAATCATAGCAACTTAGATATCCAGCACAGCTGGATCAAGGCGCCTGTTCCTGGCACCATGATGACGGGTGGATTTATCTCTATTACTAATAATGGTAAGCATGATGAGCAGCTAGTCGCCGCCTATTCAGATATTGCTAAAAATACCGAATTGCATACCATGGTCATGATTGATGGTGTCATGAAGATGCGCGAAGTAGAGGGCGGCTGGGTTATTCCTGCAGGCGAAACCCTGACTTTGGCACCGGGTGGCAATCACATCATGTTTATAGGTCTTACCAGCATGCTTATGGAAGGTGATAAGCAAATGCTTACCTTGGAGTTTAAGCATGCCGGTAAAGTGGAGCGTGCCTTTATGATCCATAAGCCAGAAAATGCCAATATGTCCGACGGACACAGTCACGACGACAGTCACAGTGATCACTAAGAGTTCATCGGCGGTCTAGAACGGTCAATCAACAGGTGTCCCTATCAGGAGATGCCTGTACTTGTCTATTACAGGTGGCAGGGGATGCTATCAAGCAGTACAACACGGTGGTTGACGCGCTAAAATAATGCCTCAGGCTCTAATTCTGGTTCCGATGCGCCTAGCTTCTCCTTGCGCTTGGCCACATAAGCCGTCATTTCCTCCTTTATGCTGGCATCCATGTTTGGCGCCTCGAAGTCAGCTAATACCTTTTGCCAGATTTCTGTAGCCCGCTGGGTGGTGTCTTTGCTGCCATTTTGAACCCAGTTCTCGTGGTTTTGCCAGTCACTTAAAAAAGGTGCATAAAAAGCGGTTTGGTAGCGCTGCATGGTGTGTTCGCAACCAAAGAAGTGGCCGCCTGCACCCACTTCATCGATCGCATCTATGCCAATGTCTTCGTTGGTAAAGCGAATAGGCTGAAGCATCTGTGACATGTGTTGCAGCATTTCGCAGTCGACAATGATCTTCTCAAAAGAAGCCACTAGGCCACCTTCTAACCAACCCGCGGCATGGTAGATAGCGTTGCCGTGACCCATGGTGGCACCCCAAAGGGCCATTTGGGTTTCGTAGGTGGCTTGGGCATCCACTGTGTTGGCGGCGTTGCAGGCGCTGGTCCGGTAGGGCAGGTTGTAGCGCCTTGCTAACTGACCACCGGCAATATTAGCGAGGGCGTTTTCCGGTGTGCCAAACGCAGGAGAACCTGTCTTCATGTCCACGTTGGAGGTGAAACCACCATAGACAACGGGTGCGCCTGACTTAGTAAGCTGAATTAAACAAACGCCCAATAAGGCTTCAGCGTTTTGCTGAGACAAGGCGCCGGCCATAGTCGCTGGTGTCATGGCACCCATAAGGGTAAAGGGCGTAACCGTAGTGGCTTGGCCAGCCATGGCCATCTGCATAGCACCATAAGCCATGGAATCGTCTAGCTTGCGAGGCGAGTTGACATTGATGTTGGTGATGGCCGAAACACCTGCACTAAGTTCTTTAACACTTTTGCCCATGGCGATGGCCGTAAGGTTAATAGCATCTCGTACCCGCCCGGCACCAATGCCTTGCGCATAAAAAGGCTTATCGGACAGCAAAAGGTTGGCCATGGTGGTATCCATGTGCCGGTTATTGGCTGGCAAGTCTGTGGGCGCTGTAGCCTGATTACCAAAAAAGCTAATGACATTGAAATACTGACCAAACTTCACCAGCTTTTCATAGTCCACCATGTTGCCTAAGCGGCGGCCATTAATGCAATCGTGAACGTTGGGTGTACCAGAGACCAGGCCAAAGTTGATGCTGTTACCACCCAAGTGTATTGTGTTTTCGGCATTGCGGGGTGTTAGGTCAAATGGCCCGGGAGCCTTAGCCACCAAATCCATGACTAGATGGCGATCTAATTTGACCATGGAACCGTTTTTATCTACGGGTGTAATGTCTGCGCCAGCCTGACGGAAAAGTTTGATGGCTTGTTGGCCCATCACTTCTATGCCAAGCTCTTCCAAAATACGTAAAGACGCATCATGTATATGTTCAAGCTGATCTTCGGACAAGGGCTGCAAAGCCGGAAAAGGGGAGCGTAGCTGACGCCTAGGTAATTGTTGAATAGCTGGTGCAGGAGTAGAGGGATTGCCGCTTGTGCGACGGCGACCGGTGCGGCGAGATTCTCGAGCCATGGTTTCTCCTATGGCAATGATTGAGCGTTTAGGTGTTCCTGCAACAGTTAGCAAAACACCTAGCTTTGTTCTTGTCACTGCAAAGACAGGTGCAATCGTTTTGTAGAGAGCCCTTGGGTGCTAGTGAATTTATTGTGGCTTAAGTCGCGGTTTATTTTGGTAACAAAATGGACAAAAAACTAGATAAAATCGACCTGACAAGGTAGGCTGAATCGCCAATGAGTGGTTGTTTGCCTCGGTATTCCACCCCGTGTAAAGCGGTCGCCTAACAGTACCTAATGCCCACTAACGTAAAGATTACCCCATGACTGAACGCTTTGGTTTTATGCTGATCCCCGGTTTTTCAAATATCTCCTTGGCGGTGGTGATGGAGCCCCTGCGCATGGCGAACCGTCAAGCACAGCAAGACTTGTTTGCCTGGTTTATCCTGTCCCCGGATGATGGACCTGTGACGACGGCTTCGGAGTTGGAGATTGCCCCCAATATGTTGCGTCAAGATGCCGATACCTTGGATGTGGTGATTGTTGTAGCCGGCATGAATGCCCATGAAATAGAAGACCATGAGCTAAACCGCTGGTTGCGTCATCTGGCCCGCCAGCCCGTGACATTAGGGGCGGTATCTACAGGCACTTTGTTGTTGGCTCGAGCAAAAGTCATTCAAGATAAAGTGTGCACCATTCACTGGGAAAATATGGGTGGCCTGCGTGAGGAGTTCCCGCAGCTAAACGTAAGTGGTGAATTGTATGAATTTGATAAATACCTGATGACCAGTTCTGGTGGGGTATCGGGTTTGGACATGATGTTGCACTACATTGCCTTACAGCATGGCGATACTTTTGCCAATGATTTGGCTGAAATGTGCATTCATCCGAAAATTCGTCCAGCCCATGAAGATCACCGTATGGCTTTGCAGACCAAGTTCAATGTACATCACCCGCGCTTGTTGCGCGCCATAGAGCTCATGCGCGAGCATTTGGAAGAACCTCTATTGTTGCACGATTTGGCTCAGCAAGCCGGCTTGTCGTTGCGGCAAATGGAAAGATTATTCAAAGAAAAGCTAGAGCAGCGTCCGGCGGTGTTTTATTTGCACCTGCGCCTGGAACGTGCCCGCTTGTTGTTGCACCAATCAGCCCTGAGTGTGCTCAATGTAGCGACAGCTTGCGGGTTTAACTCAGCGACCTATTTTGCCAAGTGTTATCGTAAAAAGTATCACTACTCGCCGCGAGATGAGCGCAGGGGTAGCAGGCAAACAGGTCAGTACCAGTGACTTAGGGTTTATAAATCGGGCTATCTTTTTGCTTAACTAAGAATTGCTGCATAATTTGCCCATAACCACGGTAGTAATAGCCCCCGTTTTTGGCCAGTACATAGTCTTTATTGGCTAGGTAGTATGGTTTGACCATAAACCAGGCCAGACTAGCGTGTTCGTGGTGGACCTGGTGAATATTTACCGCCATATACAAGGTATTGGTAAACCAATTGCCCTCTACCAGTGCTGTGCGGCGATGGTTGTCACTTTCTGGGCGGTGCTCTAGGTAAGAGCGCATAAGAGTCAGGCTAAGGCCGGGCCAAACGCACACCACAACATAATACCACCAAGCAATGCCTTGCTCTTGCAACCATATAAGCAGCCCAGCAGACAGGGCAAAATGCGGCAACCAACTTTGCCAACTGCAGATGTCCCCTTTGAGTAGCTGCGCCCCCTCGGTGCTGATAAAAGCCCAGAGCACCAGCCAAGGGCCAATAATAAGGCGACCGGCAAGGGTGAAGTTAATATGCCAAAGGCATCGACCTAATCGGGTTTTGCTTAACCACTGCTGTGGCAGGTGGTAGTAGCTTTCGGGGTCTATGCCGGGCGCGGCCAAAGTGTCTACCTGATGGTGTAAGCGATGGCTATCACGATAACGAGAGTAAGGTATCCACAGGCTTAATGGTGCCCAGCCTAAAAGATCGTTGAACCAGGGCCAGGGAGTGGGGTGGCCGTGCAAAATTTCATGTTGCAGACTGCCATGCAAGCATAATAAAGGGCCTGCCAACAAAGCCAATTGCCACCACGTCAATTGGTTGGCGTTGCTCATTAATAGGTAGTAGCTGCTATACACAAACACCACTATTAACCAAGTAGGTAGTTGCCAATGTTGCCATAGGCCCTGTACTGGAGGAATCGGAGGCGCCATTAGCTCATGTGCATTGTTTGTATTATTATTTGTATTCATGGTGCGCTAGTTTATATTAAAACTCATTTTTGGCAATATCGGTGTTTTAAGTGTCACCAACTTATCATCTTACAGAGAATTAACGTGCTGACAGCACTGACCTAGCCGCCATAGCGGTTTGCTTGTTGCCACCAAGGGGCCTCTACCTATGCTTGCTTCTTACCCCATGTACAATCAGCCTGAAACCCAAATTTGGGTGGACAGGTGGTGGCAAGCGGTTGTTGCCGAGCTGGATGCCATGGGGGTGGATGGGCCGTTAATATTGACCCAGCCAAAAGATTATTATGCACACTGGCAGGCCCATGATTTGTTACTAAGCCAAACTTGTGGCTACCCATTAACCCATGCCTTGCAGGGCAAGGTGCAATACCTGATAACCCCTTGCTATGACAGCCCCTACAATCAAGGTGCTTACTATTGCAGTTTGCTGTTGGTGTCGGAGCAAAGTGCGCTGCTTGCATTAAAAAATGGTGCTGATATGACGCGTCTGGCCGGTTTAAGCTTGGCTTACAATAGCCTTGATTCGCAGTCGGGCTATCATTGTCTGCGGCCACTATTGGCGGGTATGGGGCTTAATAAGCATGCGGATTTTTTCGGCCCAATGCTGCCAACGGGGGGGCATCGTCAAAGCTTGGCTATGGTGCAGCAAGGCCAGGCGCAGTTGTGTGCCGTTGATTGTGTCACCTATGCCTTACTTGCCAAACATGCGCCACAAAGTGTAGCGGGCTTGCGCCTAGTTGGGACGACGCCCCAGGTGCCAGGTTTGCCTTTGATTACTTCTTTGATGACCTCAGCGGATGTTGTTGATCAGTTGCGCACGGCCATCTTTGCCGTGCAGAAGGATGCCGCTATGGCGGGGGTCATGGGCCAGCTATTGATTAAGGATTGGCAGGTGCTGCCGCTAGCCGAATATGAGGTATTGAAGTAGCGAATAAGTCAAATGCTCCCTTACTTAGTGCTTAATTTTGGCGCTTTTGACTTAATCAATTGCAAGCCTTGATTTACGTCATGTTATTCAATAGCCGGCCCTCATATCATGCCTCCCATGAAACCCAATACGCGCCAAGCCATGTTGCAACTGATTGCGGATATTAAGCAGGTTTTGCCGTTTGAAGCCCCGGAAGCCCAGTTGTGTAGTGGCTTGTGCGTAGGTTGTCCGAAAAAAGTCATGGCCTTTATGGAGCATGAGGTTAGCGCCTGTGAGCAGGCCTTAACCAATGGACAGATGCCAAGCTTAGGTGAGGTGCAGCAACTGGCAAATACAGCTCAAAAAGTGCGTAAAATTATGCTCAAAAATCAATTGATGTAAACTATTCATGCGGCCTTTTTGCCTCCCCACTATGCTAGGACACCACACCGTCTTCTTTTAATTTGGCTAACGCTTGTTCATTGAGGCCCAATATACGGCCCAATACTTCTTCATTATGTTGGCCTAGGGTTGGGCCTGACCAGCGGGTTTGACCTGGTGTGCGCTGCAGTTTGGGGATGAGGGCAGGAATAGCCAAGGGCTTGCCATTGATTTCAACCTGTTCAAATAACCCACGGGCTTGGTAATGGTCGTCGGCCATCATATCGGCGACATTGTAAATAGGCCCTGCAGGCACCCTTGCGGTGACCAGCTTGTCGAGTATGTCGGCGCTGTCATGCTGCAGGCACCAACTGGCCAAAGCTACGTCAATTTCCTTTTCGTGGGCAACCCGTCCTCTGTTGTCAGCCATTCGCGAGTCACGGGCCATATCCGGACGCTGGGCGGCTTGCATGAGGCGCACAAAGATAGAATCGCCGTTACCACCAATCACCACATACTTACCATCTCGGCATATATAGGTATTGGTGGGCACGATGCCTGTGACGGTGGTGCCGGATGGTTCGCGCACCACGCCGGCGCCAGAGTACTCAGGAATCACGGCTTCCAGTAGATTAAACATGGCTTCAAATAAGGCAACATCAACCACTTGGCCTGTGCCGCTGTGGTGCCGTTCCAACAAGGCCATGGTGATGCCCAAGGTGGCATGAATACCGGCAATGGTATCGCCGATGGACAGGTTAGGGCGCACAGGCGCTTGATGTGGGTGGCCATTGACGTAGCGAAAACCACTGTAAGCCTCGCAAACCGAAGCAAAACCGGCTTTGCTGGCATTGGGCCCGTCCTGACCATAGCCTGAAATACGGGCGTACACCAGCTTGGGGTTGGAGGCTTGGAAGGCCTCTGGGCCTAGTCCCCATTTTTCCACCACGCCGGGGCGAAAGTTTTCAATTACCACATCGGCCGTGTTAATGAGTTGTTTGACCAGTGCCACGCCTTGGCCGGTTTTTAAATCTAGGGTAACGGATTTTTTGTTGCGCGCAATGGAATGCCACCATAGGGAGGTGCCATCCTCCACTACCCGCCATTGGCGAATAGGGTCACCCCCTTGGGGTGGTTCAATTTTAATAACTTCGGCCCCAAAATACCCCAGCATGCTACCCGTGAAGGGGCCCGCAATGAGTTGGCCTAACTCAATAACCCGATATCCTGACAGTGGACCTGATGACATAACTTAATTCCAGTAAAATAACGGGGCCAATCGGCCCTTAGTAAAATAAAAACTACCAGAAAAGTACCCAACATGCAGCTCTTGCAGAAGGTCTAAGCCATGCCAGTCACAAATATATTACCTTGATGGCTATTAATTGTGAGCAGCAAAATTGTATTTCATTTGTTTGGTAATGTATTTATCATTTTTATAATATTTAATATATAAAATGCATCTTTTGTTATTAAATTTATCATAAATTAAGTGTTCATTAATGAATAATGGAGAGATAATGAATTTTCTCCATTAAATAGTGAATAACACCTTGTTTTATATATACAGTGGTGTTAAATTTATCGCGCCTAAAACTACTATTGGTAGTGTAAAGGCTTAAAAAACAATACTTTCGGTCAAGTAAACCGCCGAGAGCAATTGGCAAAGATCATCACGCTAATGCTGTGCTGATACCAAGAAAAATAAAAAGAAAGGATGATGTTCTTCATCAAGTTTCGGGTTTTTTGGTTATCTTTATCAATTGTTTGTTTTTAATACAAACATAATGGTTTACAATGCGGCGTTGAACGGCTCGCTAAATAAAGAACCGTCAATGCTGTAATGTAATGTTTAACTTGCAAGTTAAATTCTTTTTATAATTGAAGGGGAAATTCAATGAAAAAATCTCTGATCGCTCTGGCTGTAGCTGCTGCTCTGCCTGTTGCTGCTCAAGCTGACGTAACTATCTCTGGTTCTGTTGAAGCTGAATACACTTTAGGTTCTAACCTAGCTCCAGCTTTGGATACTGCTTTGTCTATCGCTTCTACTGAAGTATTGACTAACGGTATGACTGCTACTGCTAAGATGAACATGTTCTCTGAAGCTGACGCAGACGGCACTATCTCTTTGTCTGGTGACTTCGGTACTGTGACTGCTGGTTCTGCCGCTTCTAGCGCTACTGCTAGCGACGCTGATGACACTTCCGAAAATATCCTGGGTGTTGCTTACTCCGGTACTATGGCTGGTTTGGCTGTTAACGCTGCTATGGGTTCTTGGAACCACGACAGCGACGACAATACTACGCTTGTTACAGATTACGTAACTTACGGTGCGACTTACGACTTCAACGGTTTGGCTGTTGCTGCTTCAAGCACTAATAAGACTACTGGTGGTACTGCTGTAACTACCGTTTCTGGTTCTTACGCGTTTGGTGACCTGACTGTTACTGCTGCTAAAGATTCTGATGATGCAAACGCTGTTCTAACAGCCGCTTACGCTACAACTATGGACGCTTTGGCAGTATCTATTTCTGCTACTTCTGCTGACGCTTGGGATGTTTCTGCAACTTACACCCTTGGTGGTATTGCAATTACAGCCACTGATGACGAAGCTCCTGGTGGCGCTGACTTGTCCGCTTCATACACTTCTGGTGCTATGACTCTGACTGTAGATTCAGACAGCGATATAGACGTAACCTACGACATGGGTAATGCTGATCTAGCTATCTCCCGTGACGCTGACGCTGACGCTACTACCGTATCTTACACTGTTTCTTTCTAATCATTTGATTAGCTAAAACATTGTTTGGAAAAGGCTCCCTCGGGAGCCTTTTTTGTGCCTGTTGTTTTTATACCTTTATTTTTGTCTTTTTGCCTAGGGCAAGGGTGGCATTAGAATTGAGGTAATGAGAAGCTTATGTTTAGCTGCCTGAGAAGCCGTATGTAAGGCAGGTGTACAAGTTATTACTGAGCTGGCAAGGTGTTGGGTTGTTATTTGGAAAGCGATATCGAAGGCTATGCGCCCCTCATTAGTTGTGTGCCTTTATTTCAGTATGTCCATTTCCCGTTTATATACCGCTGTGCTGGTGTTATACAATCCCAGCAAGGTGTGAAATAGATTGTCATGAGAAAAGACTTGGTTTATTGCTGGTGTGGGCACTGGTTTTGATGACCAGGTGATCATAGGTACCTCAATCTGCGCCTTGGGTGCAAACATATACGGGTAACCATGCAGGTACAAACCGTTTTCTCCTAAAGACTCACCGTGATCGCTGATATACAGCAAAGAAACCTCATAATGAGTCTGCAAGGCTTTAAGCCATTGTATTGATTCTGACAAAAAGTAATCCGTATAAAGTACAGTGTTGTCGTAGGTGTTGATGATCTCTTCGCGGCTGCAGCTATCTAACTGATTAGACTCACAAATAGGTGTGTATTGTTTGAATGCATCGGGGTAACGTTTGTAATAGGCTGGGCCGTGGCTACCCATCTGGTGTAAGACGATTAGTTTATCATCGCTTGCTGGTAATGGTGTCAGCCAATTTTTGGCTATAGATAACATGCCTATATCGCGGCACTCTGGGTCACATACCGTATTGTTTGTAGGTGACTTGGCGTCCAAATAGGTGACTCGGTCAGCCACGCCTTTGGCGCTGGAATTGTTGTCAATCCATACCACTTGTACGCCCGTTTTGTGGAGGATGTCGAGGGCGTTTTCCATGTTATTGGCTTGCAGCTTGTTGAATTGGGTTCGCTCTAGATAGGAGAACATGCATGGCAGGGAGTGGGCTGTGGACGTGCCGCAGGCATTAACATTGGGGTAGTTAATAAGATCGGGTTCTTGGGCTAGTAATGGTGTGGTGTTGCGTTCATAACCGTTGAGGCCGAAGTGATCGGCACGCAGGGTCTCGCCTACCACCACAATGCTGAGTTTGGGTTTGTTATCTGATGCCATTTTCTTGGCGTCGGGAGCGATGATTTGAAAGGTTTGCTGGCCAGGAGCGACAAATTCCTGGTGCACATAAAGCCCTGCTTCAAATAAAGGGGCCAGGGGGTTGCTGTAGTAGCGTAAGTTAGCATTTTCACGTATATAAGTGGCAAAAAAATCAGCGGCACTAACTAAAACACCTAGAGTCAGGATCAGGGCCACTCCTAAGCTAATGAGGCGCCGGAAGATAATTTGCCCCCAAGGCTTTGACTTCAATGGGGTTTTTAAAACGAGCCAAGACGGCAATAGACCGAGGAATAGGATATATAATAATTGCTGCATAGAGACTAGGTCTCTGGCTTCGGCAAAATCTGTTTTTAGTGTATTGTCGATCATGTCTACATCAATGATGACGTTGTAGGTATCAGTGAAGTAAGCGGTGCCAGCCGAGAATACCAGAATAATGGCTAATAAAGCCTTTAATAGGCGCCCAAAACCAAGCAATGCAAGGGTGATAAAGATTAGCCCACCGTGTAAAATGGACAATAGTGCGAGTTTAAAAAGGGCGTTATCTTGGCTTTGATAAACTTGTAGGGTGTTGTGGAAGTAACCTAGGTTGTGCCCTCCGAGTATCAATAAAGTGACTAACAAAAGCAGGCTGGTTTCGGAGAAAGATCGAGTGATTTTAAACACGTTTGGGCTCATGTGTGTGGCAATGATAACAAAGTAATAATGATAACACTGGCACCATAATAATATACAGTCAGGCCCACTCATTTCTGCTATTGTTGCAGGCCAATGAGTGATTTTTTGGACAGCTTAAGAGTATAGGCAAAGCAGCGTGTTGAGTGTGTGCGCTTTAAGTAATCATAATCGAATGGTAGTAAATGATAGTGGAGTGGCAGGTGAGGGGAGACAAGGCAGCATGTTAGCAGGGAGTTGGACACCAAAATACCATTGGTTAGTGGGGTCTTTAGCGGTGCTGATGATGGTGCCCTTGTCCGTATTATATATGAATATGCACCACGCAACCTTGGCTGGTGTGTTGTCTACTGAAGCCTATTGGCAAGGGCAAGTATCGTTGTTTATTTATTTAAATCAATTGTTTACTGCTTGGCCTGCGGGGTTTTTATATAACCTAACATTGCTGGGAGATGCGGCCGTGCTGCTGCCTTTGGCGATGTTAGGCGGGTATTGTCGTGCGCAAGTGATTGGGGCATTGATGGCCACTTTGCCCATTGGTGCACTAATGTCTTCGGTGGGCAAAAAACTTTTTGCTATGCCTAGACCGGGCGCGGTTTTGGATGCTAACGAATTTAACGCCATTGGCGAATTGCTTACCGGGCATTCCAGTTTGCCTTCGGGCCATAGCTTAACGTATTTTGCTGTGGGTATTGCCTTGTTGGTGACTTGGCGGCCTATTTGGCACACGGGCCGTGATAAGTGGCTAGGTGTATTGGCTTTGGGGGTTTTGTTTGGCTTGTGTTTTTCTCGGGTAGCCGTGGGTGCCCACTGGCCATTGGATTTGTTGGTGGGTGGTAGCTTGGGCACTATGGCTGGCTGGATTGGGGCTACTCTGGCAAACAAATACACTCACTGGTGGCAAGCCGTGGTTTATGGCAAGGGGCGCTGGCTATTGATGTTGGGGATGGCCCTTTGGTGCTGGGCCTTGGTGCAGCGTACGCCTCATGTGCCTTATAACCCCATAGTGATCTATCTGGCGGCCTTGGCTTGTATCGCTGTGATATATGGATTGCTGACATCTGCCAAGGCACCTAAGTAGGCTTTATGCAGATGAAACCGCTTCACTCCGTGACTTTTTACTATCTGATTTTATTGCTCAGCTTGGGCCTATACCACTGGCCTTTGATGCAATTTGCGGCCAGCAAGCTTGATCTTAGCCACTGGGCTGGCATGCAAACGCTGGTGACTGTACTGGCGCTGATCACTTTGCTATCTTGTGTCGTCTTTGGGGCTTTGCTGTTAGTTTCACGCCGTTTAGTCAAATTGGTCTTGAGCTTTGTTGCTTTGACCAATGCTCTAGCGCTGTATTTCATGTTGACCTATCAGGTGATAATTGACCGCACTATGATAGGTAATATTGTCAATACCGATATGAGTGAAGCTGGCGAATTATGGCATCCTAAATTACTGCTCTATTTGTTGGTGTTGGGTGTGGGGCCCATCGTGTTGCTATGGCAATGGCCGATACAAAAAACCAAAAGACTGAAGTTGTTGGGCCATAGTGCCTTGGTGGCCGTGCTATGCATTGGCTGGATGGCGGCCTCGGGCAGTACCTGGTTGTGGATAGACAAGCATGCCAAACAACTGGGGGGCCAAATTTTGCCTTGGGGCTATGTTGCTAATAGCCTACGTTATTATGCAGCCTATGCCGAAGCCAATGCCCCACAACAGCCATTGCCCCCCCTAACAAAGCAAGCACAGGGCAAGCGGTTGGTGGTGTTGGTGATTGGCGAAACGGCGCGCAAACAGAATTTTGCTCTATATGGCTATGAACGGCCCACCAATCCTAAATTGTTAACCACTGGCGCTATAGCCATGAACAACCCCGTGGCTTGTTCTACCTATACAACGGCCTCCATAAAATGCATGTTGTCCCATGCTGATCCTGCCACATTGGATGCAAATTATGAAGTATTGCCCAGTTATTTGCATCGCCATGGTATGGAGGTGATTTGGCATAGTAATAATTGGGGCCAACCACCAATGAGTGTAACTAGCTATCGTCGAGCTGGGGAGCTAGTCACTACTTGTGACGGCCCAAATTGCCATCTGGATGATGTCTTATTGACGGGCTTAAAGGCACGTATACAAGCCGCTGAAAGCGACAAGGTGCTAATAGTGTTGCATCAAAAAGGCAGTCATGGCCCTGCCTATCACACACGCTATGGCGAAGGGCAGGCGGTGTTTCAACCCGTATGTGAGAGCGTTGACCTGGCCCAATGCGAGCCAATGGCATTGATGAACGCCTACGATAATAGCATTGTTCATACGGATGCCTTGTTATTCGATACCATTACTATGCTCAAACAATTGCCCGACTGGCCTAGTACCATGGTGTATATGTCGGATCATGGTGAGTCTCTGGGCGAATTCGGTTTATATCTGCACGGTACCCCCTATGCTATTGCCCCAGAGGTGCAAAAGCAGGTGCCCATGATTGTCTGGATGTCCGACTCTTTCCAACAACAAGCCAAGGTTGATGTGCAAAAATTCAATCAGCGCCAGTACCATGACCAACACATGATATTCCATAGTATCATGGGGGCGCTTGGCCTAAAGAATGATGTTTATCAGCCACTTTTGGATATATTTCATCACCAAGAAAACCCATAGTAGCCAGTGTGCTTTTGGTGGCAGTTGGGTGTCATATGAAGGTGCACCATGGGGCACTTGTATGAACTGTACCTCTCGTTAACGATGAAACAGTTGGCCGGATTTGACACAAGCCGCTTAAAAAAATTGCATTGGTTGTTGGCCAAGAAAAACGGCGTAAGTTGTGTTGGTTGGTGCTAAAGACTGTTAAAATCATTAAGGAAAACACGTT